>Ga0180223_1000211_pt1 | contig 97497 bp, 81 predicted proteins | sample eDN5th30CKraftOP_FD_151337 | JGI IMG/M metagenome (GOLD analysis project Ga0180223, IMG submission 151337) | Enriched Organic Plus compost microbial communities from Emeryville, California, USA - eDNA 5th pass 30_C Kraft OP (version 2) (version 2) ...
GTCATCCCTGCGGAGCGGCCGATGCATCTCATAATAGGGGGAGAGGAACATCCATGCAGATTGTCTATATCGCCATAGGGTGCGGCCTGCTGGCCGTGCTCTACGGCCTTTTCACCAGTCGTCAGGTGTTGGCCGCATCGCCGGGCAATGAAACCATGCAGACCATAGCGGGCGCGATCCAGGAAGGCGCGAAAGCCTATCTGGGCCGGCAATATACGACCATCGCGCTGGTCGGCATCGTCGTCGCGGCGCTGGTTTTCTTCTTTCTGGGCGTGACATCGGCCGTGGGTTTCCTGATCGGCGCGATCCTTTCGGGCGCGGCGGGGTTCATCGGGATGAACATTTCCGTCCGCGCCAATGTCCGCACCGCCGAAGCGGCGCGGGGCACGCTCCAGCAGGGATTGACCGTCGCCTTCCGGGCGGGAGCCATCACAGGGATGCTGGTGGCGGGCCTCGCCTTGCTCGCGATCAGCGTCTTCTACTGGTATCTAACCGGACCGGCGGGCCATGCGCCCGATGACCGGCTGGTGATCGACTCCCTGGTGGCGTTGGCGTTCGGCGCCTCGCTGATCTCCATCTTCGCGCGTCTGGGCGGCGGCATCTTCACCAAGGCGGCTGACGTGGGCGCGGACCTTGTCGGCAAGGTGGAAGCAGGCATTCCGGAGGATGATCCACGCAACCCGGCCGTGATTGCGGACAATGTCGGCGACAATGTCGGCGATTGCGCGGGCATGGCGGCGGACCTGTTCGAAACCTATGTGGTGACGGTGGGCGCGACCATGGTGCTGACCGCGTTGCTGGTGAGCGGCGTCGACAATGTCTTCCTTCATAAGCTGATGGCGCTGCCGCTGATCGTCGGCGGCGTGTGCATCATCACCTCCATCATCGGCACCTATATGGTGCGTCTCGGCGCCAACCAGTCCATCATGGGCGCGCTTTACAAGGGCTTCTGGACCACCGCGATCCTGTCGATCCCGGCCCTGTATTTCGTGACGCAATATACGCTGGGCGATCTTCATACGTCCTTCGGCGCCGATCTGGACGGCAATGGCGGCTATACCGGCATGGCGCTGTTCTGGTCGATGATGGTGGGTCTGGCCGTCACCGGCCTGATCGTGTGGATCACCGAATATTATACCGGCACCAACTACCGCCCGGTCCGCTCCATCGCGCGGGCGTCGGAAACCGGCCATGGCACCAACGTCATTCAGGGCCTTGCCGTTTCCCTGGAAGCGACGGCGCTCCCCACGCTGGTGATCGTGGTCGGCATCATCGTGGCCTACAGCCAGGCGGGCCTGATCGGCATCGCCTTTGCCGCCACGGCCATGCTGGCGCTTGCCGGGATGGTGGTCGCGCTCGACGCTTATGGCCCGGTGACGGACAATGCGGGCGGGATCGCGGAAATGGCGCATATGGACGACAGCGTCCGGGTCAAGACCGACGCGCTCGATGCCGTGGGCAACACGACCAAGGCGGTGACGAAGGGCTATGCCATCGGTTCGGCGGGCCTTGCCGCGCTGGTGCTGTTCGGCGCCTATACGGAGGATTTGAAATTCTACAACACCGCGCTTGGCCTCACCGAGCCGGTCGATTTCAGCCTCTCCAACCCCTATGTCATCGTCGGCCTGCTGCTGGGGGCTTTGCTGCCCTATCTGTTCGGTGCGATGGGCATGACGGCGGTGGGCCGCGCTGCGGGCGATGTGGTCAAGGACGTGCGCGACCAGTTCGCCAATGACAAGGGCATTATGGACGGGACTTCGCGCCCCAACTATGCCCGCACCGTCGACCTCGTCACCAAGGCCGCGATCAAGGAGATGATTGTGCCCAGCCTGCTCCCGGTGCTGGCGCCGATCGTCGTCTATTTCGCGATCAGGGCGGTGGCGGGGACGGCCAACGGCTTTGCGGCCCTGGGTGCGTTGCTGCTGGGCGTGATCGTCTCCGGCCTGTTCGTCGCCATTTCGATGACCTCGGGCGGCGGCGCATGGGACAATGCCAAGAAATATATCGAGGATGGCCATCACGGCGGCAAGGGCAGCGAAGCCCATAAGGCCGCGGTTACGGGCGACACGGTGGGCGATCCTTATAAGGACACGGCGGGGCCCGCCGTGAATCCGATGATCAAGATCACCAATATCGTCGCGCTACTGCTGCTGGCGGCGCTGGCGCACGGCGTCTGAATAGGGGCGGCCAAGGGGCTACCGGACTTTCCAGTCCGGTGGTCCCTTGCTGCGCCGCGCTTTCGTGCCCTGACCGGCGCTTCACGCTATTCTTGCTCCCATAGGGACCGACGCCTATAGGCTCCGGGCATGAACAGCGAACCCCATCGCTCGCAACTGGCCGCGCTGGAATCGCGGGGCCGCCTGCGCCGCCTGATTTCCCGATCTGGTCGCGACTTTGCCTCCAACGATTATCTCGGCCTCTCCTCCGATCCGATCATAGGGCAGGCGGTGGCGGATGCCGTGGGCCGGGGCGTGCCGGTGGGATCGGGGGGATCGCGCCTGCTACGAGGCAACGCGCCCGAACATGAAGGGCTGGAGGCGAAGGCCACCGATTTCTTCCGCACCGAGGCCGCGTTGTTTCTGGCCAACGGGTTGCTCGCTAACATGGCTTTGCTGTCCGCTTTGCCGCAGCGGGGCGACCTGATCGTTGCGGATGAACTGATCCATGCCAGCGTCCATGACGGCATCCGCCTGTCGAAGGCCGCCGCCGTCTTTGCGCGACACAATGACGCACAAAGCTTCGCTGACCTCATCGCTGCCTGGCGCGTCGAGGGCGGCAAGGGCCGTGTCTGGATCGCGGTGGAAACGCTCTATTCCATGGATGGAGACATGGCTCCATTGTCCGATCTGGCCGAAATCGCAGCGCGGCACGACGCCATGCTGTTGCTGGACGAAGCACATGCGACCGGCGTCTTCGGCCCGGTGGGCAGGGGCCTTTCGGCCGGGCTGGATGGCCTGCATAATGTCATCAGCCTGCACACTTGCGGTAAGGCGATGGGGGTGGAGGGCGCCTTGATCTGCGGCCCGCGCCTCTATGTCGATTATCTGGTGAACCGTGCGCGGCCGTTCATCTTCTCGACCGCGCCATCGCCGTTGATGGCGGTCGCGGTATCGGCGGCGCTCGACCGGATCGAGGCTGCCGATGACCACCGCCAGCGCCTCGCCGTGTTGCGGCAGGACGCGGCAGAGGCGATCTGCGCGCCGCTGGGCCTTCCGACGCCCCGCAGCCAGATCATCCCGGTCATATTGGGCAAGGACAGTCGGACCATGGAGATCGCGAGCGCGCTGCAACAGGCTGGTTTCGACGTGCGCGGCATCCGCCCGCCGACCGTGCCGCCGGGTACCAGCCGCCTGCGTGTTTCGCTGACGCTCAATGTCGGGCGCGCCGACGTCGTGGCGCTGGGCGAGGCGTTGCAGCAGGTGTTGGCATGAGCGTGTTCGTCGTGACCGGCACCGATACGGGCATCGGCAAGACGGTCTTTTCCGCCGCGCTCGCGGGCGCGCTGGGTGGCTATTACTGGAAGCCGATCCAGGCGGGTATCGATCCGGAAGGCGACAGCGAAACGGTGGTGCGGCTCTCTGCCCTGCCTGCCGATCGCGTCTTGCCCGAAGCCTATCGGTTGAGCACGCCTGCGTCGCCGCATCTGGCGGCGCGGACCGATGGGATAGAGATCGGCATCGATAGGCTCGCACTGCCCCGCGTCGACGGCCCGCTAGTGGTGGAAGGTGCGGGCGGCGTGCTTGTGCCGATCAGCGAGACGCTGCTGATGGCCGACCTGTTCGCACATTGGGGCAAACCCGTAATCCTTTGCGCCCGCACTGGCCTCGGCACGATCAACCATAGCCTCCTCAGTATAGAGGCGCTACGGGGAAGGGGTGTCCCGATTGCGGGAATTGCTTTCGTCGGCGATCCCCATGCGGAAAATGAACGGATCATCCCTGCGCTGGGAAAGGTGATGAACCTTGGCCGTCTGCCGCACATTCCACAGCTCGACCCGGCCGACCTGGCGGCCGCCTTTGCAAGCGGGATAAAATTGCCCGGCGTCTGATCTCCGCCGAACTGCAAGTCGCAAGCTACTGCTATTTTTCGACAAACGACATGGACAACGGGTTCACCGGCGTTTCAAGTCTCTTGCATGTCGGTCGCCCGAGCGCGGCCTTCAAGCAAGGGAAACAGGCATGAACAATCTTCTTTTCGGTGCGGCGATGTCGGCGCTGGCGCTGGCTTCTTCGGGTGCGATGGCTGATCCGGCCCCGCGGGCGGCGGGCAGCGCCGCAACCGCTGCCGAGACTGGCAAGGCGACCTATGGCAGCTATGGTTTCGATACAGCGGGCATGGAGCAGTCGGTAAAGCCCGGCGACGATTTCTACGAATACGCCAACGGCAGATGGGCGAAAAACACGCCGATCCCGGCGGACAAGTCCAACTATGGCGCGTTCAACACGCTGGATGATCTATCGCGTGAACGCACGCGCGGCCTATTGGAAGCCGCGCAGAGCGACCCAGCGAGCAAGATCGGCGCGGCCTATGCCAGCTATATGGACGCCGCCGCCGTGGAGACGAAAGGCCTTGCTCCGATCAAGCCGTGGCTGGCTGAAATCGGCAAGGTGAAGAACAAGGCCGATTATGTCGCGTTGGCCGCCAAGGCAGCGCGCGCGGGGGTTTCCGGCCCCTTCGGCATCTATGTCGGACAGGACGACAAGGACCCGGAAAGCTATATCCTGACCCTGCGCCAGGATGGCCTCGGCCTACCTGACCGCGACTATTATCTGGAGCAGGACGGCAAAATGGCGGCGATCCGCACCGCCTATGTCGTCCATCTGGAAAAGATGCTGACGCTGGCCGGCGAAGCCGATGCCAAGGCGCGGGCAGAGGCGTTGATGGCGTTCGAAACGGAAATCGCCAGGACCCACTGGAGCCAGATCGACAGCCGCGACGCGGACAAGACCTATAACAAGATGACGCTGGCCGAACTTCAGAAGGCCGCGCCCGGTTTCGACTTCGCGGCCTTTCTGGCGGCCAACAGGCTGAAACCCGAAACGCTGATCGTGTCGCAGCCTAGCGCCTTGACCGGCGAAGCAGCGCTGATCGCCAAGGCACCTATCGGCGTGCTCAGGGATGCGCTGTTGCTGCGGAGCCTCCATGCCTATGCGGATTATCTGCCCGACAGCGTGGCGAATGAGGATTTTGCGTTCTATGGCACCACCCTGTCCGGCACGCCGCAACGGGAGGACCGATGGAAGCGCGGCATCGACTTCCTCAAGGCGTCATTGGGCGAGGAAGTAGGCAAGGTCTATGTCGCGCAATATTTCCCGCCGGAAACCAAGGCGGCGATGGATGCGCTCGTCAAGAATGTGATCGCCGCCATGGCCCGCCGGATCGACGGCCTTGCATGGATGAGCGGGGAAGCCAAGACCCGGGCCCACAAGAAGCTGGCCGCCTTCACGCCCAAAATCGGTTATCCCGAAAAATGGCGCGATTATGCGGATCTGACGATCGAGCGCGGCGACCTGTTCGGCAATGCAGAGCGGTCGAACGAGTTCGCCTTCGACTATGAAATGAACAAGCTGGGTAAGCCGGTCGACCGGCAGGAATGGTTCATGACGCCGATGGAGATCAACGCCTATGCCAATTTCGGCATGGTGGAGATCGTCTTTCCGGCCGCCATCCTGCAACCGCCCTTCTTCGATCCCCATGCCGACCCGGCCGTGAACTATGGCGGCATCGGCGCGGTGATCGGCCATGAACTCAGCCATCATTTCGATGATCAGGGCGCGAAATATGATGAGACGGGCAAGCTCAATCAGTGGTGGACCGACGCCGATGTCGCTGCCTTCAAGGGGCTGACGGACAGGCTGGTCGCACAATATGACGCCTATGAGCCTTTTCCCGGCGCGCATGTGAAGGGAGCCTTCACGCTGGGCGAGAATATCGGCGATCTGGCGGGGTTGGCCGTGGCGCTCGACGCCTATCACGCCTCGCTGGGCGGAAAGCCTGCTCCGGTGATCGACGGGACGACCGGCGACCAGCGTTTCTTCCTGGGCTGGGCGCAGGTGTGGCGGCGTAATTATCGCGAGGCGAACCTGCGCCAGCGACTTGTCACCGATCCGCATGCGCCGTCGCAATATCGCGCCGATATTGTGCGGAACTTCGACGGCTGGTATGATGCGTTCAAGCCCGCGGCGGGCGGCAAGATCTATCTTGGACCCAAGGATCGGGTCAAAATCTGGTAAAAGCGGAAAGGAGCGGCGGCTGCCCGGCGCTCCTTTTGTTTCCCCTTTGTAAAGAGGCATTTTTGGGGTGACGCGTTCGAGCCAGTCGGGCTAGCGTCTCCCGTATGGAACATCAGGCCCTTGTCATCGCGCTTATCGGTATATTGGGGATTGGCGCGCAGTGGATCGCCTGGCGTACGGGTTGGCCCGGCATCGCGTTGATGCTGGCGGCTGGCGTGATCGCCGGACCTGTCACGGGCCTCATCAATCCGGAACATACGTTCGGCGAACTGCTGGAGCCGATGATCTCCATTGCCGTCGCGCTGATCCTGTTCGAAGGAGGGCTTAGCCTCAATTTCCGGGAATTGCGTAAGACGGACGGCGCGGTGACGCGTCTTGTCCTGCTGGGTGCGCCGGTCGGTTGGGTGCTGGGCGCGCTGGCCTGCTATTATGTAGCGGGGCTGGTGTGGCCGGTTGCGATCCTGTTCGCGGGCATTCTGGTGGTGACGGGACCGACCGTGGTCCTGCCATTGCTGCGTCAGAGCAATATCGCAGCCCGCCCACGCGCTATCCTGAAATGGGAAGCCATCGTCAACGACCCGGTGGGCGCGCTTCTGGGTGTCGTCACCTATGAATATCTGCGTCGCATCGGAGAGGGCGGAACGCTGGCAACGGTCGCCGTTTCGCTGATCGCGGCGGCAGTCATAGCAGGGCTGATCGGCTGGCTGGCGGCGCGCGCGGTGGCCTGGGCCTTTCCGCGCGGGCATGTACCGGAATATCTGAAAGCCCCGGTGCTGCTGGTTGCGGTGATCAGCGTATTCGTGCTGTCCAACGCCATCCAGCAGGAAACCGGATTGCTGGCGGTGACGGTGATGGGCATCGCGCTGGCGAACATGCGGTTCGATTCCCTTCGTGATATCCATCCATTCAAGGAGAATATCACGGTCTTGATGATTTCCGGCGTGTTCGTGCTGTTGTCGGCCTCGCTCGACCTTGCCGTGCTGCGGCAGTTCGAATGGCGCTTCGGGGCGTTTCTGCTGGCGCTGTTGTTTCTGGTGCGGCCAGCGACGGTGCTGCTCAGCCTCGCCTTCAGTCCGGTGCCATGGAATGAGCGTCTCTTCATCGCGTGGATCGCGCCGCGCGGTATCGTGGCGGTTGCGATTTCAGGGCTGTTCGCGCTCAGGCTGGACCGGCTGGGCTATGCGGACGGATCGATCCTCGTCACCTTGTCCTTCGCGGTGGTGGTTGCGACGATCCTGGCGCATGGCTTTTCGATCCGGCCGGTCGCGCGCCTGCTCAAGGTGACGGGAGCCAGTGATCGCGGGCTGCTGATCGTCGGTGCGACGCCGTTCAGCCTGAGCCTCGCCGATCAGCTGCGTCAGTTGGACGTGCCGGTAATGATCGCCGACAATAGCTGGCAGCGGCTCGCGCCCGCGCGGCAATCGGGTATCGCTACCTATCACGGCGAAATCCTGGCCGAGGCGACCGAGGAGCGGCTGGACTTGACCCAGTTTCAGGTATTGGCCGCGGCGTCCGACAATGAAGCCTATAACGCCCTGGTCTGCAATGAGTTTGCGCCGGAGGTGGGCCGCGACAATGTATATCAGTTGGGCGACGCCAGCGACGATGAAGACCCTCGTGCCCTGCCTGAATCGTTGCGGGGACGCGCGCTCTTCGGCTCGGGCCTGGGCGTGGAGGATATATTGAATCGGGAGGCGGCGGGCTGGACTTTCCGCAAGACGCGGATCAGCGAGCAGTTCGGTTTCGAAGACGCAAGGGCCGATCTGCCCGACGGGGCGGACATGCTGTTGTTGCTCCGCAAGGCTGGCGCGCTGCGCTTTTTCACCCATGCGTCGCGGCCGACGCCGCAGGTGGGGGATACGATCCTGTCCTATGTGCCACCGGCGCATGGCGTCCATGAAAACGGAAAAGGAGAGGAAGCATGACGATCCGCGCCTTGCTGCCTGCGCTGACCCTGTGTCTGGCTGCGGCGGCTTGTGAACAAAACGGGCCGGAAATCCCCAATTCGGCGCAGGCCGCTGCCGCAAATGCAGCTGTGACCGCCAAAGAAGCCGACAATGCCGCCCAGGCGCCACGGTCAATACTGCGTCCCGAGGTTGTTACTGAGCCGGAGGAGGAAAAGGTCGAACCGGTGCATGCGGCAATCGGCTTCGGTACATCGGGCCTCAAGCTCGACGACGCGGGACGCGGCGCATTGGATGCGCTGTTGGGTGCGCCTGCCATGAAGGCGGGTGGTTCGATCACCCTGCGTGGCCATAGCGATACGCGCGGCTCGGATGGCGACAACCGTGTCGCTTCCCGCATTCGTGCGGAAGCGGTGCGGGATTATCTGGTGAAAAAGGGCGTGGCGAAGGATCGCATCACCCTTGTCGCGCTGGGCGAAACCCGACCGATAGCGCCCAACGCGCATGAGGATGGCACCGACGATCCCGAAGGGCGCGCAAAGAACCGGCGGGTCGAAATCGACATCGCGTTGCCGCCGGACGATAGCCCGCCGCCGGTCGTGCCGACGCTTCCTGCCGAAGCAAAGGCACAGAAGGAATAGCCATGGCCGCGCGGCTGCACTAAAGCGCGCGCATGACTTCTCCTGTCTGGCACCCCTTCCACCAGCATGGCCTTGGTGAGCCGATCCCGCATGTCGTGCGGGCGGATGGCGCCATCCTTCATCTCGCTAGTGGCGGGACGCTGATTGACGGCATTTCAAGCTGGTGGGTGACGACGCACGGCCATTGTCATCCCCGCATCGCCGCCGCCATCGCGGAACAGGCCGGGCGATTGGATCAGCTCATCTTCGCGGGATATACGCACGGACCGGCGGAGGAAGTGGCGCGTGGGCTGATCGATCTGGCGCCCCGCGCGGCGGATCGTGATCCGCTGGCCCATGTCTTTTTTTCCGACAGCGGCTCCACGGCGGTTGAAGTGGCGCTGAAAATGGCGCTGGGCTACTGGCATAATCTGGCGCTCGATGGGTTGGCGCAGCCCCGGCATCGCATCCTTGTTCTTGAACATGGCTATCATGGCGACACGATCGGCGCGATGTCGGTGGGGGAGCGGGGGGTCTATAATCAGGCATGGAGCCCGCTGCTGTTCGATGTCGGCACCATTCCTTATCCCGCTCCGGGACGGGAGCAGGCGACGCTCGATGCGTTGGAAGCTGCCTGCACCGCGCCGGAACTGCCTGCCGCTTTCATTGTCGAGCCGCTGATATTGGGCGCGGGCGGGATGCTAGTCTATCCGGCGCATGTCCTGCGCGATATGGCGGCGATCTGCGCGCGCCATGACGTGCTGTTCATCGCGGATGAGGTGATGACCGGATGGGGCCGCACTGGAACGCTCTTCGCCTGTGAGCAGGCTGGCGTTGTGCCGGATATCATGGCCGTGGCGAAGGGCATTACCGGCGGCGCGATCCCGCTTGCGGCCACGCTCGCCACGCCGCGCATTTTCGACGCGCACAAATCGAAGGATCGCGCGCGCCTCTTCTATCATTCGTCCAGCTATACCGCTAACGCCATCGCCTGCGCTGCGGCCGTCGCCAATCTCGCTATCTGGCGGGAAGAGGATGTGTTAGGCCGAATCGCGACACTGTCCGAAGGAATGGCGGTGCGGCTGGCTGAACTGGCGCGCCGCCCGGCTTTTGCCAATGCCCGCCAGTTGGGTGCCATCGCCGCCATCGACCTGATCGCGCCGGATGCCGGTTATCTGTCCGATCTCGCCCCGCGCCTGCGCGCCTTTTTCCAGGAACGTGGCCTCTTGCTGCGTCCATTGGGCAACACCATCTATCTGATGCCGCCTTATTGTCTTGATGCGGACCAGCTCGATCGTGTCTTTGCAGCGCTCGCCGATGCGGGCGAACGCTTCGGCGTGCGGAGTTGACTTTCATTTTCTACATTTTGGCGCTATGGCGGCGCGATTTTTCGACATTGGGATATTATGGCCAAAGAAGAACTGCTTGAAATGCGCGGACAGGTTGTGGAGCTTCTCCCCAACGCCATGTTTCGCGTCCGGCTTGAGAATGATCACGAAATTCTCGGCCACACCGCTGGAAAGATGCGTAAGAATCGCATCCGTGTGCTGGTCGGCGACGAAGTGCTCGTCGAGCTGACTCCCTACGACCTGACCAAGGGTCGGATCACCTACCGTTTCAAATAAAGCCCGATGCGGCTCATCCTCGCTTCCGCCTCTCCCCGCCGCCTTGCGCTGTTGGGGCAGATTGGCGTTGTGCCCGCGGCGGTGGACCCGGCTGACATTGACGAACAACCGCGCAAGGCTGAACTGCCCCCTCATTATGCGGCGCGGGTCGCGGCGGAAAAGGGGGTGCTGGTGGCAGCGCGCCATGCCGATGCTTTGGTCCTTTCCGGTGATACGGTCGTGGCAGCCGGTCGCCGCATCCTGCCCAAGGCGGAAAGCGAGGAGGAAGCGCGTGCATGCCTCCAACTGCTGTCGGGCCGCCGCCACCGCGTGTTGAGCGCGGTTACGCTGATCGATGCGGACGGCAAGGCGCGCCATCGCCTTTCCACCAATATCGTCATTTTCAAGCGGCTCGATCGGGTGGAGATCGACGCCTATCTCGCCAGCGGAGAATGGCGTGGCAAGGCGGGTGGTTACGCGATTCAAGGCCGCGCCGCTGGCTTCATCTGCGACATTCAGGGCAGCCATAGCGCCATCGTGGGCCTGCCCCTTTACGAAACGCGGGCGTTGCTGCGCGCCGCCGGTTATCCTTGTGATTGAGGTGCCCCATGGCTGAATGGCTGTATGAAGAAGGCATTGGTGAGGCGCGGGCCGCACGGATCGAAAAGGGGCGCCTGGTCGAGGCGCTGGTCGAACGCGAAGGCGAGGCCGTGCGCGCCGGAGCTGTGGCGCAGGGGCGCCTGATCCGCACGGTCATTCCCAAGAAGCGGGGTATCGCCCGTCTCGTATCGGGTGAAGAAGTGCTGATCGAACCCATCCCTCCCAAGATCGCGGAGGGTGCGACGGTGCTCATCGACATTCAGCGGGAGGCAATCCCCGAAGAGGGCCGCCCCAAGCTGGCCAAGGGTCGCATCGCGCAACCCGGCTCAAAGGCGCAGCCCGGTCCCACTTTGCTGGAGCGTTTGCACCAGACGGGCATATCCATCGTCCCCTGTCCCGCGCATGAAGAAGATCGGCTCGAAGCTCATGGCTGGAGCGAATTGATGGAAGAAGCGATGGCGGGGGAGGTCGGCACCGAAGTTGCGGCGCTGCGTATTTTCCTCACGCCCGCCATGGTGCTGATCGATGTCGACGGCAGCCTGCCGCCCGCCCAGCTTGGCCCCAAGGGCGCGAAACTGGCGGCGCAGGCGATTCGCCGCATGGGCCTCGTCGGCTCGGTCGGCATCGACCTGCCGACGATGAACAACAAGGATGAACGCGTCATTGCAGCCGCGCAGATCGACAAATATCTGCCGCTGCCTTTCGAGCGCACGGCCGTCAATGGTTTCGGCTTCATCCAGATCATCCGTCGCCGTGAACGGGCGAGCCTGATGGAGATATTGCGCGCCGATCCGGTCGAAACGGCGGTGCTGGCGCTGCTGCGGCGGGCGGAACGGCATGGCAATGGCGGCAGCGCCACGCTGACGGCGGCCCCGGCCATCATCGATCGCTTGCACAAGGCGCCGCACTGGGTCGAGCAACTGGCACGGCGCCGGGGCGGAGCGATTACCTTGCGTGCCGACCAAGCAGTCTCCATATTGGCTGGCCATGTCGCCTAAAGCCTCTTCCTGCCCGATCTGTGGCCAGCGGCCCGCCCCCGAAACTCGCCCCTTCTGTGGAGAACGGTGCCGGGATCGCGATCTTTTGCAATGGTTGGGAGAGGGCTATCGCGTGCCTGGCGCTCCGGCTTCCGGGGCACAAGAAAAAAGCGGCGATTATGGGGTGGACAGCGACCCCGATTGATGCCTATAGGCACGCCTCTCTGACGGCTGGTGTGAATAACATTGGCCTCCCATGCCCGGGTAGCTCAGTTGGTAGAGCATGCGACTGAAAATCGCAGTGTCGGCGGTTCGACTCCGTCCCCGGGCACCACTTTCATGTTCGCCAAGCCCCGCGAATGATTGAGAAAACCCCAGAAAACTGCTAAAATACCCGCCGGTCTGACTTATTCGGCCATCCGAATGCTTCGCGTCGACGAGGAAGGCGACCTGTCGGCTATCGTTTCAAACCGCATGCGGTTAACAGCGAGAAGGTGGCTTATGGCGACCGCGCTTGATTAACGCTTAATGATGCGCTTACCAGCGGTTTGAAGCGAGAGCGAGGCGCATCGCAGCGCCCCTGCCAGAGGATCAATCATCCGTCATCCGCTGGGGGTGGAACTCCTTCCCCCAACCGTGACGCAGCATGATCTCAACCAGTGCTCACGCGGACATGATCTTCGTATAATCGGGATATTGCACTTTGGAGAGTGCGCCGCCTTCCACCGGAATATTGGCGCCAGTGATATAGCGGGCTTCGGGCGACGCAAGAAACAGCGCCGTAGCGGCCACATCGGCATATTGTCCTACGGAACCGATCATCGTCGTGCGGCCGACAGCGCGATCGAGCGCATCGTGATCGAAATCGGCGGGCAATGTCGATACGTCGTCTTCGTCCGGCCGCACGGTGCCCACCACGATATTGTTGGCTCTTATGCCATGGGCCGCATAGTCGTTCGCCAACTGGCGTCCCAGCGCATCCATTCCCGCCTTCGCCATGGCATAGGCGCCCATGTTGGGAAGCGCGCGCGTGGCTGGCATCGCCGAAATGTTGAGGATTATCCCATAACCACCCTCAACCATGTGAGGCACAGCATATTTGGAACACCAGAAAGCGCCGAAAAGTCCTATACGCATGGTCTGCTCGAAAACGGCGCTGGGCAGACTATGCAAGGGGCCGAAGCCAAATGCTTCAGCGGCGGGCCCGGCATTGTTGACCAGGATAGAGATGCTGCCAAATTCGTCGACGGTGGCGTTGACCAGCGCGCGCACATCCTCCTCCCTTGCAACGTCCACGGCCATATATTTCGCCGCTATGCCGATGTCCCGGAGCGCCTGTTCCGCTGCTCTGCCCGTATCGCGATTGCGGCCTGAGAGCATGACGTTGGCGCCGGCCTCGGCAAAGCGCCGCGCAATGGCAAAGCCGATGCCCGACGCGGAACCGGTGATCAGTGCAGTCTGGCCTGACAATGGCATGGTCATAGATGATCCTTCGCATGGTGCAGGAAAGGAATATGGGCGGAGGGCCAAAAAAGCGCCACCGGTCAGATGCCTGCCGTGCCCTATCACCAGTGGAATGTCGCCGTTGCGCCGTATGTTCGCGGCGCGCCGGGGAAACCCATGGCCGGACCGAACGAGGTATAGAAGGTGGAGACGACGTTCAGATAGCGTTTGCTGCCCAGATTGCGTCCCCAGAGCGCGATTTCGACGTCGGGCCGGTTCAGCCGCAGTGCGACCTTGCCGTTTATCAGGCCATAGGCGGGGACAGTGCCGAACTTGTTCGCCTGTTGGTAGACGAGCTGGACATCCGCGGGCTGCAAGGGGGATGCCGTGTCCTGATAGAAAGCTCTTGAGGCGACATAGGCATAGTCAGCGTGCAGCGTAACCGTGCCGATCGGAATATCCAGGGTCTGCGTGGCGCTCGCGCTGAATGTATATTTGGGTGACTGGGGCACTGTCTCATCCGTGCGGTCGACGATGACCGGCACGCCGTCGACCAGCTGAGTGCCAAAGAAGGACGTATAATTTGCATGGAGATAGGCGCCGGTTCCACTCAGCTCCATGCCTTTCCAGGGGACGAGCGTCGCCTCGACTTCCAGGCCGTAGGTGCGCGCGCTGCCTGCATTCTGCACATATTGGGTGATACTGTTGAAAACCGGGTCGAAAGCGTTGACGATGCGCTGGACCTTTTGCTGCCATGAATAGAAGATCGCGGTGTTGGTACGCAGCTTGCGATCGAACAGGTCCATTTTAAAACCGGCTTCGACGTCGCGCACATTTTCGGGATCGAATGCGGGAGAGATTGTGTCGCGGATGTTCCAGCCACCAGCCATCGAGGCACCGCTCGTCTTGGCGTAGATGAACAGATTTTCGGACGCCTGATAATCAAGCCCGAAAGTCCAGGCCGGATAGTGGAAACTGCGATTGCGCGTTTGATTGCAGGGGCCGCCGGGCACATCACGGATGACTGTGCAACTCTCCGGGTCGTCCCGATCCGCCAGGCTGTGGATGACCACTTTTCGTCCATCCCAGGTATAGCGGAAGCCGGCGGTGACCCGCAGTTTATCGGTCAGGTGATAGTTCGCCTGAGCATAAAGCGCGGTCGAGCTGTTGCGTACGTTGCCGTCGGTTCCCGTCGTCACGACTTGCGCTGCCGGTCCTGCGGGATTGAGGAAGCCGAACGATTGGGAATGGTTGATCTCTCTGCCGCGTTCGATGAAATAATATAGGCCACCGATCAGATCGAGCTTGCCTAATGTCGTGGAGAAATTGGTTTCCTGGCTGAACTGCTTCTGCGCGAAGCGACCGTCGAACGCGACCAGATTGGCTGGAATGCCGCTGATATCCTGGGCGTCGCGGATCAAGCTCTGACGATAAGCGGTGATCGACTTCATATGGATGTCGCCGAAGTCTACATCGAGATTGGCCGATAACCCCTTCGCGCTGCCGATATCGTATGGCTCGTCGAATTCCGGTTTTCCGGTGTTCGCATAGCCGAAATATTGCCGGAAATTTTCCTTCGTCGTCACATAGTCGGCCGGGTTGATGCCGACCATGCCCAATGCGTCGCCTATGGTGAAGCCGGGCGCCAGCTCAAATCCGGAGTTGAAGCCAAGCAATGTCTGTTGCTGGCCGCTGTCGCGATAATGGGAATAATCGCCGGAGATGATCAGCGTCAGCGGAACCGCGTCCGGGGACCAGCGTATGGCCGCGCGGCCATAATAGTCGCCTTTCACGTCGCCCGCAGGCCGGTCGTCAAGGCGCGGATAGCTGCCATAGCCATCATGCTTCTGGAAACGGAATACGCCCCGAACAGCGAGTTCGTTGCTCAACGGCACGTTCAACACGCCCTCGACCAGCCGCTGGCTGTAGTTGCCGACGCCGAGGCGCAGCAATCCTTCGAACTTGTCCGATGGTTTGTTGGTTGTAACGCTGAGAGCGCCGCCAATCGTGTTGCGGCCAAAGAGTGTGCCCTGCGGACCACGCAGGATTTCCACGCGATTGACGTCGAGCACATCGACGTTCGCAGCAATCGGACGCGCGATGTAAACGCCGTCGACATAGACACCCACGGCGGGGTCTGAATTCGTGCCGGGGGAATTCTGCGCTTCTCCGCGAATGGCGAGTTGGGCTTGCGTTGGCGCGCTGGTTCCGCCCACGCCGATGGACAGGTTCGGTGCGCGGCCCTGAAGATCGCTTACCCCCATGACCTGCTGGCGGGCGAGCGATTCCCCGCCCAGGGCGGTAACCGCGACCGGCGTCGTCTGCAGGCTTTCATCGGTTCGCCGGGCCGTTACAATGATATCTTCGACACCGGTAGAGGTGGAAGCCGACGTCGCGTCGCCAGTCCGGGTCGCTGGCGCGGTGTTCTGCGCCCACGCCGGCGTGACAACCAACGCCGCCGCCGCCGCCCCGCAAAGCAGGTTCATCGTTTTCATCCCTCTCTCCCATTATCCCGCGGTCTTTGCCCGTGTTTGTTCAAAGCATTGTAATAATTACGTCATTCCGGCCACCGCCGCGTCAGCGCATCCCAATCGGCGTCCGCAAGGCGTATGACCTTGGTTTGGGGCAGGACTAGTTTGGCGGGATGAATCCAGCGCGACATCATGTGGCCTTGGACATGCCCCAGCGTTTCGAGCCAGTTGCCCGCAGCGGGTCGTTGGTCGGACACAACAAGCGTCATGCTGCCGTCTGCATTCGCGATGGCCTGATTATTGTTGAGGAGGATACGGCCCTTCGTATAGTCGAGGGACTCGAGCCAGAAATTGTAGAGACACAGGTTCCATGCTTCATGCACCGGTACCTCGGGCCACTGGATGGCCAGCGCCTTACCTTCCGCAAGGTCGAATGACCCCCAGAAATAGGCGTAGTTGGGATCTCCGCCCAACGACAGCATGAAATCCTGATCGACGCAGGGAAGCGTGTTGGGCTTCCTCCGCATCGCGGCCGCCAGGTTGAGAAAAGTACGCCCGGTGTTCTCGAAGAAGGACTGCGCCTGCTCCGACCGGGCCAAAGCTTCGGTCAGCAGCGGAGGAGCCTGCATGATTTTGCCGATCGGCGCGATTTTGAAGGACATCTCCCTTTCGCTGGAACGGTCGGCGAAGGTTTGCCGCACCATCACGCTGTTGGTTTCGGGGTCCATATGGACGCCGTTCGCTTCTAGATTTTTGCTGCTGAGGATGACTCTGAAATTTCCGTCGGCGTCGGTCTGAACATCGGGACCGTCCAGAACGCCGGTGATTTCATACTTGGCGTTCAACGACATCTTCGCCGTGGTGAAGTTGAAATAGTTTACGCTGCCGACATTGCCGACAATCTCATATTCTCGCGTCCCGTCCACATATGCGAGCGCGTAGAGACTGTCGGGATTGTCCAGGCCCCATTTGAGATGTTCGTTATATACATTGGCGAGAAAGGGGTCTTGCGGATCGGAATATTCGACGAACTTCTCGATCCCGCTCCGCAGTAACCGTGTTAGATAACGCAGCCCCTCTGCCTGCGAGACGGCGTCGGCCTGTTCCGCGGTCATCAATATGTCCCGCCCAGCGTGCATAAGCCCGGTGCAGAAGGCATCCCACCGCTTGATTGCATCGCCGATTGCAAGTTCCGTCATGGCTTCGCCCCAGGCTTGGATCGGCCGAAACACATGGCCAATCAAAAATATGTTGATGATTACTCTGAAATTTCAGGCATTACGCCGAAAAATGCCTCATATCTTGCGTAAAAATTTCTTTCATCTTGGACGACGTTATGAGGTGTTAGCTCATATTCATGTTTACCGAACTTACCTTTCGTCTTTTGTTCCAAAAATTGGAGCATATTCTGCTCGACTTCTGGCAAAAGCTGCATATCGAGATCATCGTAGATCTTTCTGATCGACGCCATGGGATCGGTCATGAATTCCGCATAGTGAAAATTGGCGAAGCGGCCGCGCGGCAGATCGCCGCTTTCGATCAGGGCGATCACTTCGTCCCAGGCCGCAGCGCGATCCACCGCCGAAGACAGCGACCAACTTTCGCGTCCGCCATTGCCCCAGGGATTGTCGGTTCTCAGCCAGTATAATGTGCCCATGACGCTCACGACGGAGTCTGCCGTCACCAGGGGGTCCCGATGCGTAAAGATCACGCGCATGTCGGGAAAGACCTGCAGTATCTTGCGAAGGTGAGGGAGGTGCGATGGGCTTTTCATCAGCCAGTGGCGCCCCTGATGCTGCGATTGGAGAACTTGCAGCGTGAGCTTCTGCCACTCCAGTGTCTGGGTCAGATCCTGCGTCTCCAGATAACGAGCATATGACGGAATCTGAAAAGCGATCGTGAAGACATCGGACAGGAAGGCCGGATATTCAGTTTCCAGACTCTCCACCGGGAGTTCCGCGCCAGACTTGTGGGCTGACTTGAATTCCGGGGTCATTTCTTCAAGCAGGTCGTTGTAAGAGGCGGCGCGCGCGTTTCGGTCCTCTACGTCAGTGCTTCCCACCTCTGACGGTGCACAGGGAAACAGCGCCTCCGATTTGGTGACGACCTGAAACTGCGGATCCTGCGCCAGCACCTCGAACAGTATCGTCGTACCCGATCGCGCATAGCCGGTGATGAACAGCGGGCGGTCGATCGGCCTCTGCACGATCTCGGGCGACGTCTTGGCGGCCGCGACCATCCGCAACCGGGCCTGAAGATACATCAGCAACTCGCATCGAGTCAGCAATCTGCCGGAGAAATGGAGATCGGCCTCGTCATCCAGGGCATGCGCCAGAACCTCAAGATGCTGCCGCCAATCGCCTTCGCCGAAATCTTCAAGACCAGTGGATTCAATCGCTTGGGCGATCAGGGAGTCTGGCTTTAGCGGAATGATCGCCCTGACATCCAGGCCTTCGCCAAGAGCGTTCAGCTTCGCCATCCATTCGGGGCGCGGCGCCGGTTTCCAGGCCTCACGCCGGTCATAGGTTTCCCCGTGCATTCCTCATCCCGCTTGTTTCTAATTATGGGGGACGTTATGCATAATTATAGGAGTCAACTCCAACGGCATTTGTTGACCTCGAGTCAACCTGCAGGCGGGAATGTATGAAACGGACGGAATGAAACGCGACAGCGCCGTGACGATCGCCCGCATCCTGGACGCGGCGGAGCAGGAGTTTTCGGCTCATGGCCTGCTTGCAGGTCGGGTGGATGAAATTGCCCGGCTTTCCGGCTGCAGCAAGCAGCTCGTCTACCGCTATTTTGAGAGTAAGCATGGCCTTTATCAGGCGGTGCTGGACGATATTTCGCGACGTCATGAAGCCCATTTGATCAGGCAGGATTATGATAGCCTGTCGCCCATTGACGCGCTGTCTCTGTTCGTCAGCCGCCTCTTCGATATACAGAAGCGCAACGGCGGGCATGTCATTCTGGACCTTGCCCAGCAACAGGAAAATGACGAACACCCAATCTATTACAAACAGTGGCCGCAACTGGTTGGCAAGATTGTGGCATGCTTGGAAAAGATCATCGAACGGGGGCGCGAAGCCGGCGACTTTTCGGACGATATCGAAACTGACGATCTCTTGATCCTGATCAATGTCATGACCAACGGTTCGATTTCCTTCGGGCGTTTCATCGCAAAGATGATGTCAAAGGACATGACGCAGGATCAGGCCGGACATTATATGGAAGAGCTTGGTCTACTTTTCATCCTCAAGGCCATGCGCAAGATGCCGGTCACGGTGGATGCCTGATCCGACCGCAACGACGCGGCACACACCGCCCATGGCCAAATAGTGTCACCAGACGAGCCGCAGTTGCTCCACATGAATGACATTGCCCAGGAAAAAGGGAACCCTGAAGCCGGGCTCTATGGAAAAGGACGGGATCGCGGCCAGGAATTCCTGCATGGCGATCTGAAGCTCTCTGCGCGCGAGATGCTGGCCGAGGCAACGATGAATGCCGAAGCCCAAGGTCAAATGGGAAGGCTTGCGGTCCAGCCTCACTTGGTTGGGCTGATCATATAGATCGGGGTCGCGGCCAGCCAGCGGGGTTGACATGGCGACATAATCGCCGGGCATGATCGTCACCCCATCCAGAGTATAGGGATTGCGGCATATCCGCAGGGTGGTGACGGCTGGATAGGCGCGAAGCAGTTCCTCGATGGCGACGACTACCTTCGAGGGCTGGGCGCGCAGCATCTCCTGGTCTTCGGCATGGGTGGCGAGATGATGAAAATGCAGACCCAGATTGGCGGTCACGGTATCCAGGCCGCCCAGATAGAGATTCATGCAATGGCCGAACACTTCCTCATCGGTCCAACGCCGTCCATCCACTTCCAGTTGGAGCGTCTTGCTGATCAGATCGTCACCCGGATTCTTCTTTCGATCGGCGATCGCTTTCAGCAAATAGGTTTTGACCGCCTGCACGGTGATCGCACGGCTGCCATTGTCGTTGCTACGCAACAATATATTTTCCCATTCCAGGAACTGGTCGATTTCGGCCAGCGGAAAGTCCAGCAAATCCAGAAAGATCGTGACCGGAAAGGGAATAGCGAAATCCTTCACGAATTCGCAACGGCCCTTGTCCTTGAACCTGTCGACGTAATGGCGGGCGCGTTCACGAACGCGTCCATCCAGAGCGGCCATTTTCGCAGGCGAAAAGCCCGGATTGAGAGCCGTGCGGAATCCCGAGTGGCGGGGAGGATCCAGTTCGGTCGGGATGATGTCCCAATCTTCACCGATCAAGCTCGCGAGTTGAGTATTCCCCTGCTTGTAGAAATTTTCCGTGTCGTTGTAGATCGCGCGAATATCGGCAGCGCGACGAATGACCCAGCCGGGCACGGGCCCTTGCAGCACGTTGCGCGCATAGAATATGTCGGGGCCTGCGTGGATCTGCGGAATGACCGCATCATAGGGATTATCGTATGTGATTTCACGGTCGAAGAGACGGCATTCACGCACTCTCTCTGACGGAATATGCGCGGGTATTGCCTGAGCAGTGGTAGCCATTTGATCCTCCGTCCTGACGCTGCTTGTCTCCCCGCTGCTGCGGGGCGGGGGCATTTGTCGTCGGACATTAATCTCAAGCCGTGGATATTCAATATACTTATAAGAATAAGTGATTATTCTCATATAATGAATAAACGGTAGAGCGGCTAGCTACCATGCTCGGCAATAGCGTTGTCGATGATGCGTACCAAAGGCGAAATACGAGGAAAGCCGACATAAGGCAAAGCCGTCAGCAGGACGGCTTGCAGTTCATCCGCGTTCAACTCCCCGTTACGCAACGCTGATTTGGAGTGGATTTCAAAAAGAGAGGAATCCGCGCCCAATCCGGCGATGATGCCCAGGACGATCAACCGTTTGTCACGAAAGCTGAGTGTTTCATTGCCCCAGATGTCGTTGAACATCTTCATGGCTAGGCCGGACAGAGCCTTGCTCTCGATAACGGGAGGCGGTGCAATAACGTCGCCATAGCATTTTTCGAAAATCTCCTTCCCACGCGCAATCATTTCATCTTCAGTCATCGCTCATCCTTCTCGATCAATGCCGCCGCCAGCCATTGCCGTAGTGATTGGCGCTGGCGGGGCTTGTCATACCATGGGAGGGGAACGCTCAGGCCTCGGATGTAGAGGTCAGTGCTGGAATTATCCTCAGCTCTTCAGGAATATGTTCTGCGCCTATCCTGCGGTCAATTTCCTGATGATACCAATATAACGCACGCTCCTGACGTCCCATTAATACTCCCGGCATCAGGCCGCTTGCCGCCGCGCGCTGCAGGCTGGCGAAGAGTCGCAGATCCTCCGCTAGGATCGCTTCGGTATTGCGGCGCATGTCCTGCCAGAAGTCTGCGTCGGCCTTCCCGTTGCTCTTCCAGCCGAACAGTGGCGCCTCCATAACGCTCGTGTTCGGATTCACCGGCCAGAAAGTCTGCCAGGCAAATCCGACGGGGTCCAGCGCCGTGAAGCCATTTGGGAAGAAGGGCAGGCCCATGGTTGCTTCCCTGAATTGCTGAGCGGTTTCTCCGTCGGCGGTCCTGTCGGTCTGGAAAACGGTTTCACCCTGCTTCTTGCGGGTAAGGAAACGGGCATGGCCATTGCGTAGCAGGGTCACATCGAAGCTTTTGGAATCAAGATAGGGTGCCAGCGATACGGCGTGCACCGTGTTGACGTGATAAATTTCCAGGAAATTGTCGTAGGCGACCTTCCAGTTGCATGGCATCTCGACAGTGATCCACTGCTTGACCTCCATTTCCTCAAGCGGGAAATCTTCCATCTGCGCTGCCATCGGCGCGAGAAAATCCGCCAGAGGTTCGGCGCGCTGGTCCAGATTCAGGTAGATCATGCCGCGCCAGACCTCACACCGCACAGGGATCAGCCCATGCTCCGCCTTGTCAAGGCAGGGGAAGTCCTGCTGCTCGGGCACGGACTTCAGCCTGCCTTCAAAATCATAGCCCCAGGCGTGATAGGGGCAGACGAACCGGCGAGCGTTTCCTTTGGGCTCCAGCAACAATGCCGACCCGCGATGCCGGCAGATATTATGGAACGCACGCACCTCGCCATCCCCGCCACGACTGATGATGATCGACAGGCCGACCTTTTCAAAAAGCTTGTAGGAGCCGTTATCAGGCAACTCGCTGACATGGCCGGCATGCAGCCACGTCCTTCGCCACAGATGTTCCATTTCCAGATCATGGAAGCGTGGATCAGTATATCGACCGGCGGGCACAGGCCGCATCGCGGCAATCTGGTCCATCGACCCAGATCGTGTTCCATTGGAAGTCGCGGGGGTGTCCTGGCTTGCATGAGTGCCGTTCATCGCTTCTCTCCCTTGATCAACAGATAGTGGATCGACTCTCGCATCGTTTTCAATATCATATATGTCATCTATGATTATGCATAGCATGATCGGCTGATGCCAAAGCTAGGCGTAGTATATTCATATATCAGGATTATTTTTCATTCAGATCGATCAGGGGCAATCCTGTCAGGACCGCTTCATCACAGTCATCGCTGCAATACAGCTTTAGGCTTGATGTGGTATATCATGCACGATAGCCTGAAATTGCATGAATGATGATGCGCCTCGATGTTGCCCGCATATGGCTGGCAAGCGCTCCGCGCCATTCCTCGTTCTGCAACATGCAAAAGAACAATTGAGAAGGAAATGCCTGTGGAGCGTTTGAACGGACGGGTAGCGATCGTGACGGGCGGCGGCGGTCGCATCGGAGCCGCGACTGCGCGAAGGCTGGCCAGCGAGGGCGCGAAAGTGATCGTCGCCGATCGGTCGCGAGAAGCGGCCGAAAGCGTGGCCACAGACATTGGCGATTGCGCTCTGCCCTTCATATTCGATGCCGGAGAACCGGAATCGATCCGGGCCATGGTCGAAACGACAGTCCAGCGCTTCGGCCGGATCGACATTCTCCACAATAACGCCGCCTTGCTCGACGTAGATTTCCTGAACAGCGACACCGATGTGGTGAACATATCATTGCCGGCTTGGGACAAGACCATGGAAGTCAATGTCCGCGGCTATGTCGTCGCATGCAAACATGCGATCCCCCACATGCGGGCAGTGGGTGGCGGCGTCATTATAAATACTTCGTCAAACGCGGCCCTGGCCGGTGACAGCGCGCGGATCGCCTATGGCGCGTCGAAGGCTGCGATCAACGCGCTAACGCGGCACATTGCAACCCAGCATGGCCGCGAGAATATCCGCTGCAATGCGGTGTCGCCTGGCCTCATCACCGACCCCGAACTGGAGGCGCGCTTTCCAGATTTGCATGCAGTCAGCGCGCGTCACACCCCATTGCCGCGCTATGGGCGAGGCGAGGATATGGCGGCGCTTGTCGCATTTCTTGCTTCGGATGACGGATCGTTCATCACGGGTCAGGTCATATGCTGCGACGGAGGCATGTTGGCGCATCAACCCACTTATGCGGATATCATCGAAAATCCGTCTCTCTAACGGGAAACCTTGCTTGCGTGTTGGAGATTTGCGGCCCTCCGCTTGCACTGCGGCTATAGCTCTTATCTACGAAGACCTGTTACAATCCCGTGATCGAAAGGGACGGGTAAAGTGAACTTAGTGAAATCGAGGGATTTGGAAAGCGGCGGCATATCCCTGGAAAAAAGAAAGCCGAACCGGCGGGGGCGACCGCGGATTGAGGACGGGCCGGTGCTTGATCGCGAAAGACTGGCCGCGACCTTGCTGGACATCGCGCGCCACGAAGGCGTGACGGGTCTTCAGATGCGACCCGTGGCATCGGCTTTGGGCGTGTCCCCGAAGGTTCTTTACAGTCATGTGACTGACAAGCAGGGCATGCTCGAAATTCTGGTCGAAACGATTCTGGACGCCTGCATGCCCGACGTCAGGGACAAGCCATGGGACGAGACCTTGCGTGCGATGGCCGGCGCGTTGCACCAGGCATATAAGCCGTTTCCAGGTGTGCTGGATGTAGTTCTGGCGCAAGGCTGCGACGTATTGCAGCAACCTTATACGAAGTGGTTCCACGCCACGGCCCATGCTGCGCTGACAAATGCCGGCATACCGCAGAAAAAAGTCTATCACGTCTTTGTTCGATTTGCCGTCATCGTGATGGGCAGCGTGCTTTACGAGGAAAGCAATGCGCGCAGCGCCGACCCGTCGGAATCCCAGGAATCGTTAGATCAGTGTTTTGAAGAAAATGTCGAAATGTTCCTGAAAGACGTTGAACGCATGGCAAGCGACTGCGCCGGAACCGATTGATAAGCCGCAGGCCGGCACATCATCGCTTTCCGGTAGGAACATCGCTGCCGCCACCCACCGGGTGGCGGCATTCTTCAATCAGAATCGCACCGTCACGGTGCCGCCATAGGTGCGCGGAGCACTGGGGAACTGCTCGCTGGACCCCAAGCCCGTATAGCTGTTGAAGGCGTTGCTGAACCATTTCTCGTTGGCTAGATTCTTGCCCCAGATTGCAAATTCGATGCCCGAATCCATCTGTAAGGAAATCTGGCCGTTCACCAGAGAATAAGCCTTATTTCGCGCAGATTCATTACCGATCGCAACCGCTGCTGCCTGTGCCGGATCGCCAGTGGTAAAGTAATCGAAATAGCGTGCCGCAGTATAGGCATAATCGATATGGAACGCCAGCTTGCCGCTATCGATGTCGAAGGTCTGCGTTGCGCCAGCATTCGCGGTATATTTCGGCGCCTGGGTTACAGGCTCCCCCGAACGATCGACCGGAACAACCAGACCGTTGACAAGCTGGTTCTCCGTGCGACTGCCCCTGACATACGCCGCGTGCAGATAGGCGGCGCTGCCGGTCAACTCCATGCCCCGCCACGGGATCAGCGTGCCTTCAAACTCGACGCCATAGGTGCGAACCTTGCCGGAATTGCTGACAAACTGAGTCAGCTGGGTCTGTCCGTCGCCGTCGACAAATGTTGTGGTGACGATGCGCTGGACCTTGGACTGCCAGGCATGGAAAACCGCAAGGTTGGTCCGCAGCCGGCGGTTAAGAAATTCGCCCTTGATGCCGACCTCAACGTCCTTGACATGCTCGGGGTCGAAGGCGCTTGAATATTCCGGCGGCACGGGTCGGCCATTATAACCGCCTGACATCGACGCTCCGCTGGTCTTGGCATAGACAAAAATGTCCGGTGACAGCTTATAATCAATGCCTGCCGTCCATGCGGGATACTTGAATTTCACCTTGTTGGGGTCGTCGCAGGGAGCAACGCTCGCCGGCAGCCCGGCATTGATCCCGCCGGAACAGATTGGATCTCCGGCGCGATAGTCGTCAACGCCATGACGATTTATGAAGCGCGTATCCCAGGTGTACCGTATGCCTCCCGTGATACGCAGGGAATCCGTGGCATTGTAGTTCACCTGTGCAAACACACCCTTGGACTCGGCATAATAGTTGGCGAGGCTACCACGGAAATTCTCCGCGGGAGTATTGTACAGGATAGCCGATTGGGTTTCCTCCGTACCTGATTCACGGAAGTAGTAGATGCCGCCAATATAATCGAGACGACCCAGACTCCCGGAAAGCTGCAGTTCCTCGCTGAACTGATGATTGTGGTAGATGCTCACAAAGCCGCCCACGCCGGTTGGCGTTCCCGACAGATCCTGGCTGTTGGCGCTGTGCGACTTGCGATAGCCCGTGATCGACTTGATCGAAACGTCACCCAGATCGATGTCGAGATTCGCCGTAATCGAACCCGCCTTGGTCAGGCTGAAGGGGTTGTCGATCTTTGGGTTGCCCGTTTGGGGCGCGCCATAGACCGTGCGCCAGCTGTTCGACAGGAGGAATTGACGCTGATCGGCAGGCACGAATTGCGGATTCAGATATTGCGTAATCGGCCCGGCATTGCCGAAGTTGAAATTCTCATAACCCGGTGTTCCCGCCTGGGAAAGGGCATAAAAGGACGCGAGCGCGCCGTCGGGGTTGATCGCGACGGTGGAAACGCCAGCGCCATGATCCCGATAATGGGTATAATCTCCGATGATGTTCAGCGTCACCGGCAGCGACGTCGGTTCCCACTTCAGCGATCCGCGGAGATAATATTCGCCATCGACATCGCCCTGCCGGCGTCCCAGGAAGGGATTTTTGAAATAGCCGGCATGACGGTCGTATCGACCCGCGAAGCGGGTAGCGAGTTCATCCGTCAAGGGAATGTTGACCACGCCTTCGACAAGCCGCTGGCCATAATTGCCCGTGCCCAGCTTTGCATAACCTTCGAAACGGTCGGTCGGTTTTTGCGATGTGAGGTTGAGGGCGCCGCCCGTGGTATTGCGACCGAACAGCGTCCCCTGCGGGCCGCGCAGGACTTCGGCGCTCGCCATGTCCAGAAAACCCAAATTGCCCACCACCGGGCGCGCCACGTATACGCCGTCGATATAGATTCCAACCGATGCGTCGGAAAAGGACGTTGGGCTGTTCTGAGCCTGGCCACGGATCGCCAGGAAGACCAGCGAGCCGGGACCGGTGCCGCCGCCGCCCACGCTCAGGCTGGGCGCCGTGCGGCCAAGATCCGAGACCGAGGCGATCTGGCGCTGCACAAGGCTTTCGCCGCTAAGGGCTGTCACTGCCACAGGCGTGGTCTGCAGCGCTTCGCTTGTGCGCCGCGCCGTGACCACGATATCCTGGAGTTGATCTTCAGATGCAGTCGATGTCGCCTGGGGCGTTGCGGTCGAAGTTTCTCCCGCCGCTTGGGCGGAGGCCGATTCCACCATCGCCAGTGCGGTGATCGCTACCATGGCGGAGCCGGACAGGAAGCGCTTAAACAGTCTGTTATGCTGCATGTTCAAATTCCCTCTCTCACTCATTTTGACAGAGGCCCAGCCGTTTTCACGGGAGCTCTGTTCTCGTTGAAGTCGTCATAGAAGCGATGGCGGCTTGGCTTTGCCGGCTCGATCAGCCCGCCAAGAGTGCTTCGATGGAGCGAAGTGGCTCCTCGCCATTCCAGTTCAGATGCAGTGCGTGAAGCCGTTCGGTAATAGCGTCATATGCGACGTGATCGAACTCGAGCACTTCCAGAAAACAGCCGATCGTATCGCGCGCGTCGAAGAATGCGTTTCGCCCCATTCCGGGTAAGTGCAGGGAGAGCGCTTCGACAAATCCGCTCGCTCGATACGCCTCGCACTGGGCGTCATAGGCCGCGGCATCCAGCGGCTTGATGCTTGGGTAGATGTGATGCAGCGCGCCTTCGCCCTTCACGTCCAGCACTTCGCGAATGATGGACGGTGCAGCGTTCGCTGGTTGCAGCAATTCAATTAAAGTCGTCCCCAGGAAACCGATCGCGGCCCGAAACGCATCCTCGGCCGGTTCGCCCCGGTAGCGGTTCCCTGGACTTGGCTCGAACGCCATGACGATGAACGGACCCGCGCCGGTAGTCTTTGCCCACCGGTCGACAGCGGCCTCGATATTTTCCGTGACGAAGCAGATCTCCGTCACGCTCCCGATCGGCACTGGCATGGACTTGTCCTGACTAAATCGGTTGCTTGGCAGCGGTTTCGATCTTGCGCTCGTAAAGGTCTCCACCGAAGACCTGCCGGACGTAGAAGGTATCGAAATATTCGTGCAGCCTGATGATACGGTCGCCTTCGAATTCGACGACATGGTGATAAGTATTGCAATAGGTTCGGCCGTCGGGGAAGGCCATGTCGCCCCGGAGTTCGACGGCAACCTTGTTCCCTTCAGCGACCGTTCCCATTACGCGCAGGCCATGCTTGGTTAATTGACCTTCCGTCTCGGTCGCCAGAGCGCGGACTCGGGCATGTGACAGTTCACCTTGTCCGATGATCCACCATGTGGCGTGTGGATGAAAAGCTTCGTCTGCATCGACCCACCGATTTTCGGCCAGCGCGATCATAGCGTCACATGCGCGCTTACGGAGAAATTCAAGCCTGTCGTCCATAATCCGCTCCTTGTTGACCTGGGGTGTAGATTGTCGTGCCGTTATACTTCAGCGCTGCAGGATATGATGGCTCAATACAACGAGGCCGATATTGGCGGTGAGGAGGCTGATACCGCTTGCGAACAGTGTGAGCGCGATTGTGAGAGCGCCCAAGACCGCTATGAACCTGCGCCACAGAGGCCAGGCGGGGAAGCAAACAATCCGATGATAACCAGCGCCGCGCCATCCAGGCCCAGGAGGCGCACCGCTTGATTCCCGCGCTGACTGACGACTGACTTGCATGAAACCCACTCCGTCGGCTGTTCACGCTTCTGTGGCGCGACTCGCATTCGTTGGACCTCAAACTTCTCCTTCGCCGGCCGGAATGCAAATTAAAAATAATACCTTGTTTCCTTTTTATAGTGGAATATTATGCATAGATTAGGAATCGAGGCCCTGAAGGGATGGCGCTTGGAGAATCCTGCGCTGCCGTGCATCCTGACGGAAGTGGCCCGTATAAGTGACATGCACAGGAGTAAGGATGATGGAGCTGGATGTGGGGAAGGCCCTGGCCGAATTCGATGTCGGCTTGGGCAGGATGCACCCCGATGAAGATATAATCCGCACGGGCAAGGTTGCTTCGGACACCTATTTGTCGAAGAATCGCTTCGATCAGGAAATGGAAGTTTTCCGTCGCGTCTGGCTCAATGTTGGCCTGGAATCCGACGTGCCGAAACCTGGCAGCTGGATCGTCCGGGATGTCGAAGCCGGAAAGGCGTCGATACTCATAGCCAGGGGCCAGGACGGGATCATCCGTGCGTTCCATAATGTCTGCTCCCACCGCGCGCTGAAGCTGGTTTGGGGCGAGCAGGGATGCGACTCTCAGTTCGTCTGTCCCTATCATGCCTGGAGCTATGCGTCGGATGGTCGTCTTCGCGGCGTGCCTGACCGGGCCGCTTCCTTCCCTGACCTGGATCTTGCAACCTCCGGCCTGACCCCGATTGCGATCGAAGTCTGGAAGGGCCTCATCTTCATCAATCTCGATCCCGAACCCGCGCAAACCCTGCGCGATTTCCTCGGTGGGGTCATGGACCTGCTCGACGATACGCCTCTCGACCGGTTCCGCTATACCGCCCGGCTTTCGGGCGTGGTCCAGTCCAACTGGAAAGCGGGGTTCGACGCCGCCAGCGAGGGCTATCATGTCCGGGCGCTGCATGCCGACAGCGCCAAGGATATGGTGTGTTCGCAGAAAAATCCGCACGTTCATTTCGTCTCGCTCGACGTTTATGGCCCCCACAGGCGAACGTCCAACACGCGAAACCCGGATTTCGTCGTGCCGGAGAGCAAGCCCATCCAGAAGCTGATATTCGAGGCCGTGCCGCAGGTGACAGTCGCCGATGCGGCGGAACGCGGGGCTTTCGACGTCGCAGGCCTCAACCCGACGCAGGACGAGGATTGGAGCAACGAACAGATATCCATCTTTCCCAACTGCATCCTCAGCCTTGCGATGCACGGGTTCTGGACGATGCATTACTGGCCGATTTCGCCCGATAGCTTTCGCTGGGAGGCGCATTACCATTTCGCCAAGGCTCCGCAGACATGGACCGAGCGTTTCGGCATGGAAGCGAGCGTCGCGTTCAACCGTGACATCTCCAGCGAAGATATCGCGTGCACGGAAAAGCAACATACGGCGATGGAGTCAGGCGCGAAGCCATTCATCCAGTTCGGGATTTACGAGATGATCTGCCGCCACCAGGCCGCGGTGCTGGAAAGCATCGTCAATGGCAGCCACGCGACCCCCATGGTCCTGGCAGCGGAATAGGAGCGCAACTCATGGCCAATTTCAACCAGGCGCTGCCCGCAGCCTTTGCCGATTTGCAGTCTTTCGTCCCGATCTGGGGTCCGCTCGAAACGGCGGAAGCGCGCTATCTCCAACGGCAGGCCTCCCGTCAGGAAGACCTGCGCGCCTTCTATGATGCGATGGAACCCAGGATCAGGGATATCCTTTCCTATCTGGATGGCTTTCCTGCCGATCATGATCTTCCGGCGCCCGAACATGCGCTGTTTCAACTGGCGCTTGGGCTGACGGAGGCGGCGGCCGCCATCGAGGTCTATGGCGCGCCTTGCGTGCCTTTTGTCGATGCTCCACACCATGTGAAGATCGACTGGAACGATGGCGTCATCTGAGGCGAGGTCCACTTGGAACCTCGGATAATAATGAGAATTGGGTAGAGATCATGGCCAAACTGATGACGTTGATAAAACGCTCGCCGGACGTTTCCGCAGAGCAGTTCCGCAGTTATTGGCGAGACATCTTCCTTCCCCAGCTTCGTGCACTACCGCTTTGTGCTAATTCCTTGTCCCGGGCTGTTCATCATCATGTCGTGCCGAAAGACGTCCGTAGCGGGGAGGGCTTCACGCCGCAGGATTGGGCGGGCGTCGGTTGTTACTATTTCGACAATCATGATGATCCACAGACATTGCTGTCGACGCCCGCTTTTCAGGATTTGTTCGCGGATACATCACATATTGCCAAAGCCACCCATCTGATCGTCGATGAAATCTGGATGTATAATCGCGACAAGTCCCATCTGCCGCTTAAGATGTTTTCCTTCTTTAAGCGACTGCCGCGCTTTACGCGCGCGTTCGCCCATGAATATTATCTGACGCTGCACGCCGATGTTGGGGCGTCGATCAACAAGAACCGGACTGTACGTTATATCCAGAATCACGTGCTTCAGACCTACCGCAATCCCGACGCTGAATATGATTTCGATGCCGGTCCGGAAATCTGGTTCAAATCGATGGAGATGGCCGACGATCTTTTCGCGGATGCCGAAGGGATGGCCATCCTGAGCGCAGACGAAGAACGCTTCTGCGACAGGCCCTATAATATATTCTTCATGACTGATGAGCAGCAGGTCTTCTCACGCGATAATTAGGCGGCGTAAAAAGACCCGCAATAGCCGCTTTCCCCAATGCCTCTCGGACCGTCCGTTACGGGACGGCTCCGCCGACATTGGGAGCGAGACGATCGACCAATATGGCGCTGGCCTCGTTCAGGCCGACCACCTCGACAGCAATGCCATGGTGTCTCATCTTGGTCACAACGTCCTCAAGCGCGCCAACGGCGGTGACGTCCCAAAAATGGCTGGCGGTCAGGTCAATTCGCACGCGGCGCACGGTATCGCGCAGATCGAACTGATCCGCAAAAATATCGGCGCTGGCGAAGAATATCTGGCCTGACACCGTATAGGTTCGCGTGCCGGCTTCCTCATCATGGTGCGATGTAACCCGCATCAAACGCGTCACCTTGAAGGCGAAGAACACGCCGCTGAGCAACACGCCGACCGCGACGCCGGCCGAGAGGTCGTGGGTTGCGACTGTTACAACCACCGTTGCCAGCATAACGACGCCTGAAACCTTGGGATGGAGCGCGAGGTCGCGGAACGACCCCCAGGAGAAGGTGCTGATCGACACCATGATCATGATCGCTACCAGCGCGGCCACGGGAATCTGCGCCACCCATGGGCGGAGCGGCACCATGATGACAAGTAGGAACAGGCCCGCGACCAGCGTGGAGAGCCGCCCGCGCCCACCATAGCGGACATTGCCCACCGTCTGGCCGATCATGCCGCAGCCGGCGATGCCGCCGAACAGCCCCGCGGCCACATTGGCAAGGCCCAGGCCGGTGCATTCCTGCGCCTTTGAACTGGTGGTTTCAGTAAGATCATCGACGACGCTGGCGGTCATCATCGATTCAAGAAGGCCGACTGCTGCCATGGCAAGGGCATAGGGGGCCACGACCTTGAGCGTTTCCCATTCGAACGGAATCGCCGGGAGCGTGAAGGAAGGCAATGAAGCGGGCAGGCGACCAAGGTCCGCAACGGTGTGGATCGGCATAGGAAAGACCAGGCTGATCGCGGTCAGTATGACGATGCAGATGAGAGGCGAGGGAATGACGGTTGTCACCCTTGGCACCAGATAGATGATCGCGAGACCGCCCGCGATCATGGCATAGCTGTGCCAGCTGACATTCAGCATCTGGGGCACCTGTGCCGAGAAGATGAGGATCGCAAGCGCATTGACGAAGCCGGTGCGTACGGATCGCGAGACGAAACGCATCAGCACGTCCAGCTTCATGAGGCCGAAGGCGATCTGCAACAGTCCGGCAAGCAGGGTGGCGGCCAGCAGATATTGCAGGCCATGACTGTGGACCAGCGCGGCTGCGACCAGCGCGACTGATCCGGCCGCGCCGGAGATCATCGCCGGGCGACCTCCCGTGAAGGCGATCACGATACCGATCATGAAGGAGGCGAACAGTCCCACTTCCGGGTCGATGCCCGCCACGAAGGAGAAGGCTATAACTTCTGGAATCAGCGCGAAGGTGGCGACCATTCCGGCTAATATGTCGCGGCGTGCATTGCCCGCGCCGCTAAACCATTGGGCGCGGTAACGTGAAAGAGATTGTGCATTCATCAGGAGGGACCAGCCGAAAATTCAGGCATGTCGCGAAGAGATGTGGCGGTATGTCATCCGGCCAAGCGACGCACGTTGTCCGGCGGATCGGCGGCCGGAATAGCCACCCGGAATTTCACCGGGTCCATACGAATCCGCTTCACCTAATACAGGCGGCACCAGCGCACAACCCTGTCATAAGGTGAAGGGATGGCCGGTTTGGGGATGGAGCCAGTGCATATTCGTTCCGCACATCAAACAAGGACATATGCGGCACCCCGTAAATTTGGCCGATGCGACTCGGCTGGCCGAAAGGCGGGAGGTTGGGAGGGTTCCGACGGCAATTTCACTGATTCAAAAGGCCACCGGCGGCGAGCGTGCTCAGCGGCGCCTCGTCACTCCAACGCCGGAACCGCACGTTGCCCCGAATGGTTCAGCTTGCACAAGGAGAACAGAGATGAAGATGCGTGGAATGAATGTCGCGGTTATCGCGGCGCTGGTGCTGACGGGCGCTTCGGTATCGGCCTGCCGTGACGGACGACCGGGCTATAACAGCGATCGGCATCATGGCCATGACCGGGACCACAGGCATGATCGGCACGACCGCCATGGTCGCCATGATAGAAATGATAGAAGCTGGTCCCGCTGATCGGCCTTCTCTTGACCGATAACTGGAGGATGGCCGGTTCTGCGGATTTGGCGATCTACGTGGCATGAGACACCGGTAAGTCCTATAACGATGATGGATTCTGGCCGGAAGGAAGCCCCGATGCCCAATATGATCGCGATGGCGGTGCCGCATGCGGGCGGCAAATTCGAACGTATTGAGCGTGACATTCCCAATCCGGCCCCCGGCGAACTATTGATCGAGGTTCATGCCTGCGGCGTATGCCACAGCGATGCATTGACGGTCGAAGGTCATGTTCCCGGCATCGCATATCCGCGCGTTCCGGGGCATGAAGTGATTGGAATTGTGGCTGCCGTTGGAAGCAATGTTGGCGGCTGGCAGGTCGGCGACCGTGCCGGGGTGGGCTGGTTCGGTGGCTCTTGCGGCCATTGCGTTCGCTGTCGCCGGGGCGAAGCCTTCGCATGTGAGGTCATACAGGCCGTTACCGGCGTCACCCGTGATGGTGGCTATGCGACCCACCTTGTTGCCGATGCCACCGCCGTTGCCCATGTCCCCACCGATCTCGACCAGATCGAATCCGCACCGCTCCTCTGTGCCGGGATCACTACCTTTAATGCGTTACGCAATTGCGGGGCGGGGCCTGGCGATCTCGTTGTCATTCATGGCGTCGGTGGGCTGGGTCATCTGGGCATTCAATTCGCCCGGCGGCTTGGCTTTTGCACCGTTGCGGTCAATCGCGGCCGCGGCAAGGAGGAACTCGCGCGGAAGCTGGGCGCCCATGACTATATCGACAGCGAGGATGGCGATGTCGCGCAGATATTGCAGCAGATGGGCGGCGCACGCGCGATCATTGCAACCGTTACCAGTGCGGACGCCATGCGGGCCATCGTGGGAGGGCTGGGCCCTAACGGCGTGATGATGGTGATCGGGGCAGTCGGAACCTTCCCGGTCGATACACTGGATCTGCTTGGCAAGCGCGCGGCGGTGAAGGGCTGGTATTCGGGCGTGGCCGCGGATTCCGAGGACACGCTCGCTTTCAGCAAACTCAACAGCGTGAGTTCAATGAACGAAATCTTCCCGTTCGAGGACGCCCAGGCGGCCTATGATCGCATGATGAGCGGCAAAGCCCGATTTCGCGTGGTGCTGAAAATGCGCTGACAATATCGGCAGTGGTTGGACGGCCGGACCGACGTCATCTTCGTGACCAGCAAGCCCTAGCATGCGGTGGCGGCCTTCTGTTCCTGCGAACTGTCCACATCCCAGGCATGCAACGTGGGGAGGACTGACGAGGCGAACAGGCGAATAGCCGCTTCCTGCTGTGCGTGCGATCCGATCGTGAACACCAGATCGGTGACGCCGACGCCGCAGTCGCGCAGCGTCGCGAAGCGATCGATCACCGTTTCCGGAGACCCCAGGAAATAGGGCTGGAGGATCAGGGGAACGACCGGAGGGCCGCCCATGGTCTTCGACTGAATTCTCGACTGCTGCTCTGCCATTGCACCGAAATGTGCTTTCATGTGCTCAGCAGCCTGCTCGTCTGTCGGCGCGACATAGGCAAGGCCGCGATAGATTACATGGTCGGGCGTCGGCGTCCATCCGGCAACGGCCGCCCGTGCGTGATAGAGTTCCACCCAGTTCTTCACCACCTCGGGCGGAGCAAAGGAGAAGGCGATCCCTAAGCCGCGCTCGGCGGCGAAGGCGATCGACTCTTCACTGTTCCCCGATCCGTAGACCACCGGATGCGGTTGCTGCATCACACGAGGCCAGGTCGATATGGTGCTGAAATTATAGTGCTCGCCTTTCCAGGCGAACGGCTCCTTCTCGCGCCAGGCTTTCAGGATAAGGTCGATGCCCTCCTGGGTCATCCCACGGGTCTGGTCGGACGGTGTATCGTAAGTGCCATGTTCATTGGGGGTGCCGCGCAGGAACAGGGTCACCAACCGCCCGCCGGTGAGGATGTCGAGCATCGCCAGCTCTTCCGCCAGCCGCACTGGATTGTTGAGCGGCACGAGCGGGCCAAGAAGTGCGATTTTCGCACGCTTGATGCGCTGGCTGGCGGCCGCCGCGAGCACAACGGGGTTAGGCGTCATCTGATAGGGTGCGTAATGATGCTCGGAAAAGCTGATCCAGTCGAAGCCCAAATCCTCTGCCAGGCAACACAAATCCAGCCATCGTTCCACCGATGCCTGTGCCACCGATGGATCGCAATAGCTCGGAGAAGCGGGCCAAATCTCTATTCCTGGAGCCGGGCCGTCATAGGACGTCATCCCCAGAAATGAAACCTTCATCGCCGCTTCTCCCTACTGCCACACAATCGACCTATCACCTCAGATCGTCAATGTCGAATATAATTATGCATTATCCTTGAGGCAGTCCCTCATCGTTGGTTCATGGCTTGAACCATGCCCATATAGTGATCCATGCGCCCGTCATGGGCAATGCTAAGCAGGCCAGCGAGCATCGACGCCGCCGGATTGTAGACTGCCACCTGATTGTCTGCAGGAAGAGCGCCCGCCTCGATGAGGATGTCCGCCGTCCGCGCTATGACGAGCGCCATCCGCAGAGCCGCCAGCACTTCAAAATAGGCCAGATCGGCGACCGGACGGCCAAGGGCCCGTTCAAATATCGCAACCTGCTCATCCCGGTTCGGCATGCCCGCCGGGAGCGGATTCCCGGCGGCCAGCATCCGGTCCACCACGAACCACCAGCCCAGGTCGATTTCAGCGGGGCCGATGGATGCTGCTTCGAAATCCAGCGCTGCCGTGACCGACCCGTCCGGCCCAAACAGCAGATTGCCGGGATTGGAATCGCCCCAGAGCAGGCCGATGTCCGCCACGGGCGGCCGATTGTCTCGAAGGAAGGCCATCGCCTGATCGATGACCGGATGCGATTTTTTGCACGCCAGATTCCGCCATGCAGCGATCCAGCCCAGATAATGCTCCAGTCCCGGCGCGCCGTAGGGCGGTGACAGAAGGAAATCGAAGCCGTCGCGCCAGTCCAGGCGATTGATCCGCGCCATCGTCTCGAGCGATTGGCGCCATGCGCGGGCGCGCTCCGCCGGGTCCAGCTCGATCAGCAGACCGGCCACATGATAGCTGGGATATTGCGGCAAGGATGCGCCGTCCGTCTTGCACATCACCAGGAAAGGCGCGTCGAGAACCGTGCCTTCTACATCCCATCCCAGGATCTCGGGCACCGGGACGCCTCGCTGGGCCAATGCCTCCATCATCCGGGCCTGTCGCTCGATCGAAGCGTCGAGAAAGATGTTCCGTCCCGGATGCTCGATCCGCAAGACGATATCCGCCGCGCCTTTTTCACTCTGAACGGACAGGAGCAGGGTATCTGCGGAAAAGCCGGTTTTCGGCTGCCCGATGCTGACGATATGACAGTTCGCACCAAGTTGCGTGTGCGACGAAAGCCACGCGTCCAGCCGCGACAAGTCGCGCCGCGTTTGAGCCATGCCTACCTCTTGCGTTCCGGCTGCGTTCAGCCGATTTTGACGACGAGTTTGCCGACCACCTCGCCCGACTGGCTGACGGCCAGTGCCTCACTGACGGCGTCGAGCGAATACTCTCCCGCGATCGGAATCTGGACCTGGCCACTCGCAACAAGGGCGGCCACGCTCCCCAGCGCTTCTGCGGTCGGGTGTCCGAAGACCATCATCCCCCGCACGCCGAGCGCTTGGGCATGTTCCTCGGACGGGGGCTGAACCAGGCTGACCAATATGCCGCCTTTTGCCAGCACGGGCCAGGACGCTTCCTGGGTAGCGCCTCCTACGCCGTCCAGCACGACATCCATCTGCCCCGCCTGGGTCGCCCAATCCTCTTCACGAACCAGCGCGATGTCGGCGCCAAGGCCACGAACATGATCCTGCGTGGCCCGGGACGTCACCGCCGTAACATGGGCTCCGCGCGCTTTCGCCAACTGGATCGCCAGGCTGCCGACGCTGCCGGCCGCCGCGTGCACCAGAAGTCGCGTGCCAGCCTTTACTTCTGCCGTATCCAGCGCAACCGTCGCAGTGGCGGCGGCCACTGGCAGCGCGGCTGCCACGACCAAGGACATCCCATTTGGCACGCGGGCAAGCTGATCGACCTTGAGCAATGCGAACTCCGCAAAGCCGCCGGTTATGCCGGGTGACCCAAAGACCGCGTCGCCTATTGAAAGGCCTTGAACGTCCGCGCCCAACGCTTCGATCGTCCCAGCGGCATCATTTCCCAGCGTCGCGGGAAAGGTCAGCGGGGCCGCTTCTGCGAGATAACCTTCCCTGATCTTCCAGTCGACCGGATTGACGCCAGCGGCCGCTACCTTCACCAGCACCTCTCCCGGCCCCGGACTCGGGACGGGCACGTCGACTATCTTCAGGACATCCGGCCCGCCATAGGCAGAAATCTGCGCTGCCCGCATGATCTTATCCTCTCAAATCCCCGCTCTTGGCCCGAGGCTATGAGGCGCGCACCGAAGGGTCAAGCGCATAATCATGCATGAACCCATTAATTATTCTCGATGGGCGGTCGGTCACGCCAAAGGGGCGAACTGCCGCATGCCGGCATCAGTCGGTCTGGATCGCTCTGGCAGGGCGACGCGGCGTTCTTTTCGGTTTTATCGAGGCATTGGGCTGCCGCGCCGTCGCCGCCGGGGCTTGAGGCTTTGGTGGCGAAGCCTCGTGAATCTGCTCTTCGATGAACTGGGACACTTTCTCGTAATTCTCAACGCTGAGCGCGACTACGCGATCAACGTCGCGGGCGAGGACGGCTTTCAATATCTGCTCATGATGCGGATTGAGGTCGAGCTCGAATTTCGCGAGCGACATATAGATCTGCCGGTATCTTGCATTTTGCGTATATAGAAGGCGCCAGGACCAGAGCAGCCATGGATTGTCGGCAGCCGCCAGCAGGGCTTCGTAAAAGGCCAGGCGTTCATTGGCGTAGGAATTGAGTTCTTCCTTGCCCTCCACCACCAGTTCCAGCGTCCGAAGGGCGCGGTGGTAGGCTGCGATCAGGTTGAGTTCCCACTCCAGATCGCCATTGACGATGGCGGCCCGCAAGCATGGCAGTTCAATCGCCATCAGTGCTTCTGTCAATTTGCGGAAGCCGGTCGTCGAGACCTGGGAAACCCGAAAGCCGCGATTGCGCTCGATTTCCACCAGCCCTTCGGCAGCCAGGCGTGAAAGCGCCTCTCGCACCGCCGCCTGGCTGAGCGTCAGCTTCTTTTGAAGCTGAGAGATGTTCAGCCGCACTCCGGGCGAGAGCCGACAGGAAATGATATCGGATCGCAAAATTGAATATGCGCGTCCGGTGATGCTGCTGTCTTCCATCCCATCGCCTTAGATCGAAGGCAAAAGGAGTTCAAGGGTATGCATAATATGCGGATTTCACGCGGATGGCCGACGGCGCGATCATCGGCCATCCGCGTGAAGCGGCTCCTGCCTATTCGATGATGTCGCCCCGCCCGCTGGCTTCCAGAGCGATCATGTCGGCAAGTTGGGGCTGATGCGCGAGATGGCCGCCATCGCACTGAATGGTCTGCGCGGTGATGTAGCTGGACTCGTCGGCCGCCAGGAACGCTGCCAGCGCGGCAATATCTTCCGGTTCGCCCAGGCGCGGCGTGACGACGTGCCGATGGATCGTTTCCGCAAGGACCGGGAAGCCTTTCATTTGTTCGGTCAGGATGACGCCCGGGGCAATGGCGTTGCAGCGAATGCCCTGGCGACCGTGCTGAACGGCGATATATTTGGTCAGCGTGATCACGGCGCCTTTCGACGTGCCATAGGCGATACGCACATTGTCCCCGGCAAAGCCGGAATCGGATGCCGTGTTGATAATCGAACCCGTGCCGGCCTTTATCATGTGGGGGATGGCATAACGGCACCCGACCAATATGCCGCGCACATTGATCGCCATCGTCTTGTCCCACACCTCCAGCGGGATATCGATCGACGTTCTGTCCTGTACGTGCATCTTGTGATCGGTCAGCGCCGCATTGTTGAACAGAATGTCGAGCCTGCCGAATTTCTCGACCGTTTTGGCGATGGCGGCTTCGATCGAGGAGTCTTCACTTGCGTCATAGAACATGCCCACGGCATTGGGGCCAAGGGCATCGGCGACTGCCAGCGCCCGGTCTTCGAACAGATCCGCGACGACGACGCGCGCGCCCTCTGCAATGAACCGCTTTGCGCTCGCTGAGCCGAGCCCCCCGGCGCCGCCCGTTATGATCGCAACCTTGCCTTCAAGCCTGTTCATCTTCCTGCTCCTTTTTCTTTCTGAACCGTGAGTTGCAACCATCGGGTCGATTGCCGATCCGAAATGCAGCTATCCAATAAAGCCCAACGTGCCGGCTGCATGCACGAAAGGGATGATGCCCCTCTATATCCATTGCGCGGTCACTGGCGATTATGACGTTCCAAGCAGCCGGAAGGGCCGTGCGGAACGGTTGACATCATGCATAACAAATTTCATCATGCAATATACCGATAAATGCAGAAAAACCGGCAACAGGGAATGGCGGCGGTCCGGCAAGCCAACCGATGTTGAAAACGGACGCAAGGAGGCAAGGATGACGATAGCGCATGAGGTGCATGTGAAGGCATTTCTGGACGGCTTTCACGAGGGCCGGCCGGACTTCAAGAAGCTCCTCGATACATATTTCAGCGATGATGCTTTCTACCAGCCTTTGGTGCCCATGCGCGTGCCTTCGCGTGGTCGTGAGGCAATCCGGGCCGAACTGGAACGGCAATATGAGTTCTACAGCGACTGCGACTGCATCATCCATGCAATGGGTTCCAGTGATTCCCATGTCTTCACCGAGCGGACCGACACGGTCACGCTGAATCATGATAGCAGGCGTGTCGAAACGCGTCTGAATGCCGTGTTCGATATAGACGCCAATGGCAAAATCTGCGGCTGGCGCGAATATTATGACTCGGGCGATCTCATCAAGAAACTGGGTGTCACGATGGATCAGTTCGAACAGATCATGGCGGCTGCCTGACCGCAAGAAACATACTGCACGGAAATGGAAGACGATCATGGGTACACAAGAGAATAAGCAGATCGTAACCCGTTGGCTCGAAGCCGTGAACAGCGGTCAGAATGAGAAGATCCTCGACCTGTTGACGGAGGATTTTCTATTCAAGACCATGGCGCGCAGCCCGGAATGGCTCAAATATCGTTGGAACAAGGAGCAGTTCGCTGCGGCGCCAGAGGCGCAGTCGACCTTGCTGGAATCGCCGATCAGGATGGAACAGGTAAATCTTATCGGTGACGGCGATCTTGTCGTATTGGAAGCGCAAACCGATGCCTATCTCAAAAACGGCAAGCATTATGACAATGCCTACAGCCTGATCTTCCAATTACGCGACGGGAAGATCGAGGAGGTGCGCGAATATAGCTGCAGCCACCTGGTGGTCGAATGTTTCGGTGAGTTCAATCCCGATAATCCCGCGGCGGCCCGGGCTGGCAAAGCGCTCACGGACTAGGGGATAATCGACATTCTATTCCGGCGGGGTTGGAAATGGCGTTGGCGTGGGCATTTGCCTCGCTCCACAAACGCCTGAATGTCGATGCCTCCTAAATCCCCCTCAACTCCTGATCGGCCGATGCCGGATAAAGCGTGATCGGAACATTGTGGAAAGACGAGCCCAGATAATAAGCATGCCCGCCCGACCGCAATGCGCGTTCGCTGAGTGAGAATCCTGACTTTTCAAGCATGGCCCGCTGCCGTTCAACATCTTCGTAGATAAGGTCGATCGATGCCAAAGGTGGGTGAAATTCTGCATGAAAGGGGGAATGGCCCTCCACCAGTCAGACACGATGGGCGCCGCTCAGTCCGGCAGTGCCCAGACCCATAGGATCGCAAGGCACGAAGGTCATATCGAAAAAGCGTTCGAGATCCCGCGCGGTGTCCGCCATATTTTCCACCATCAACGTCACCGCGCCCACTTTGGGCAAGGGCGCCAATTCCAGTTCGGCGAATGGGCCCTGTTCGCGCATTTGCATCTCATTGTCGCCTGCCGTGCAGACCATCAGCGGAATATTATGAAAATCCCTGCCGAACAGATATTCGTTCGCCGCCGGCGCGGGCAGGAAATTGGTGACCACCGGCTGATAGCCTCCTGCAACAAGTCTGTCCGTAGTCGCATCGGCGCTGGTTACGTCCATGGCGACTTCAATCAGCCGCCCTTGACTTGCAAAGGGTAATTCCTCGTGCGGTTGAATGCCCATCAGGCCATGTTCGCCAAAGGCCACGCTGAACGCCGTGAATTGCTCGTCCAGCTTCGGGCTCACGAAATGGAGGCCCAGCAGCGCCGCCGCGTCACGGGTGAAGGCATCAAGATCGTCGACCACCACCGCAATCCGGCAGAATTTTGGAACATAGGTCATATGCTTCCCTCTCCCAGCGCGTCACCGCGCGGCTTTGATCGTGGCCGCGCCATATTTATCTTACCGGGCGCCGCCTCTGAAGGGCTGGATGGGCAACTGTCCGGCCGTTTCAGTCTCAATATACAGCCGGCTTTTCAACCCACCAACAGGCGTTCCTCGCCTGTCACGAAGCTCAGCATTTCCCCCGGGCGCGAGAATTTTTCCTCATCCGGCCGTATCACGGCGAGATAATCCTCGTGGGTATACATGGCGATGAAATCCTCCGCGTCGGCAAAGCCCATGTCGGCGGCCATCGGCACGAAGCGATATTGCGCCAGCCAGTCTCCCATCTCCAATGTCGGAGTGGGTCTGCCGTGAAACTGCGTATAGCGCGTCAGCATGTTCCACGTTTCCGGCACGGTCTGGGCCACGACGGGATGCACATTGGCCCAATAGCTTTGCGCTTCTTCCAGCGTCAGCGTGTCGACAATGTCGCCCGCTGCCAGAAATTTGACGACCGATCCCGAATCCGGTTTCGATGGCACGACCTTGGCCAGCCAGGCGACCCCATCTGCGGCGGAAACGATGCTCGCGGCGAGCGACCGCAGCGCTGTATCCTGCGACAGCGCCTTCATCGCAGCCGCGGCATCTTCCGCCGTATCGAACCAAAACTCCGCCATGCCATCGAACTGAGGCGGAAAAACCGCCCTTACCTTCTCGCTCAGCGCCGTTGGCGGCACGTCGAGGATCATTTTCCGCAATGTCCCCAGGTTCTGCAAAGCGTCCCTGATCGCAGGGACCAGTTCATCCTGCCAGCGCCGGGAAAACTGCGCCTCATCGAGCGCCCTCTGCCGGTTCACAAGTGTCGTCACTCTCCACATGGGGCTTATCCTCAAATCGACCGGTTGGCGGGATCGGCGGCGAAATTTTCCAGAACCTCGGAGAAATAGGGCATATGGTCGGTGATGCCACCATCGACGACCATGACCTGCCCAGTCATGAATCGACCATCGTCGGAGGCCAGAAATGCTACCGCGGCGGCGATGTCGCGCGGCGCGCCCAGATAGGGTGTCAGCTTGTGCTTTTCGATTCTGTCGAGTTGTTCCTGGGAATTGCTTTCGTAGACATTGGGAGTCACGACCAGGCCCGGCGAGACGACGTTGCACCGGATGCCCTGTTTGCCATATTGCGTCGCCGTATACAGGGTGAGGCAGTTGATCGCCGCCTTCGAAGATGCATAGGCCGGGCCATAGAGATCCCCGCGCAGCGCGGCGCCCGAACTGGTGTTGATGATCGACCCGCCGCCATTTTTGAGCATCAGCGGTATGCCGTGCTTTATCATCAGCATGGTGCCGCGCGTATTCACCAGAAATGCGCGATCCCAAATCTCCGCTGGCATGGCGGTTATGCCCATATCCAGCGCCATCTGCTCGCCGCGGGTATCAGCCGCATTATTGTGCAGGACATCCAACCGACCATGCTCAGCCTCAATCGCGGCGAAGAAGGCGATGATGCTCGATTCCTCGGCAAGATCAAGGTGGAGCGCGGTTGCCTTGCCGCCATCTGCAACAATGCTTTGGGCGACCTTGTTCGCGCTGGCGGTGTTGACGTCGCCTATGACGACCTGAGCGCCCTCGGCCGCAAGACGCCGGGCGCTGGCCTCACCGATGCCGCCCGATCCGGTGACGACCGCAACCTTGTTTGCCAAACGGTTCATGCTTTTCCTCTCCAGTCCACTTGCAGATCGCCTTTTGCGCGGTGTTCCTTGTGCTTTACCGACATCCACCAGCCGTCCGTGTTCGGATCGTCATTCAATATGGTCGATGCCCCTGCCGATCATGCCAGTAAAAGGTCGCGGCATGGCTTTGGGGAAGTATGAAGATAATCTGCAACATACTCAATAGTGCATATTGGTGGTATTTTTGCTTTCTGAGTATCGCATTTATGAAATGCCGTGCGGTCGTTGACCGGATGCTGCGAACAGGCAGCAGATGCTCCCATGACCTTGCGCTGGATGCGGCATGACATGCCGGACCCGGCTCGTCGAACTGCCGGGCGCGGATGCTGGATATGGCCTTCGGGATCAAAGGCGGAAGAATGGGCCTCGATGGCCGCCGCGGGTCATTGTTCTTTCCGCAGCACAGATTCCGCCATCATGCCAAAGCCCACCCCGATGATCGACCAAAGAACCCCTTGCATGGCTATGGAGGCGACCCGGAAGTCCCATAGCACGGTCGCCGGGAAATCATTGGGCACCTCGTTGATCTCCGGCAAAACGGCCTGGGCTACGAAAACCGTCACGACATAAATGACGACGGTGCCGATGCTGCCGTTGAAGCCTCCGAATTTTTCGGCAAGGCCACGCCCAAGGCTGAAGGCGATGGCGAGAGCTGCCAACGACAGTCCGATTGCTGCAAAAAAAGCTGCGGTACGAAAGCCGACCGTTTCATGCAGGCCCACCGCTGGCGGCGTCGGTGGATATTTGAGCGCGGGCACCAGGGCGACGGCAAAAAATGCCGCGAAGGCGAGCAACAGGGACAGGGTGCGTGGCCCGATCATGCCGATACGGCCGTAGGCGGCAGCGAAGACGAGTGAGAAAATACCCCCTACTGCCGCGCCGTAAAGCGTTATCGCCGTCAGGAGGCCCAGGCCTTTCTGTGTCGCGCGGCTGACCAGCTCAGCTTCTTCCGGCACGTTCATGCTTGCTATGTCCGCATGCGCCATATGTTCGTGGGCAGCTTCGAACCCTATGGCCAGATCGATCGATGGCTCAGCGAAGGCGCGGGCGAACAGGGTGACAAGCACGGCTGCGATGATTCCCGCGATCATGCCGCGGATGAGAAGGCTTCTGCTCATGACGAATTCCGCCTCAAAGCGATGCCCAGGCGATCGGAATCGATCGCTGGTCGGGAAATCGCGGTAAAATAGGGAATAGATGCGGCCGATCTGATGCAGTCGGCAAACCGCTCTAGTGGCAGGGAAAGCCCAAAAGATGCCGACCGTCATGCACGAATTCGTGCACATACATGCCCTTGAACAACGAAAAGGCGCCTTGTTCGGTGCTGACGAAATAGAGGAAGATCAGCGCCAGCAGCGTACCGAATATCGCCCAGGGCAGGATTTCGCGCAGTGGTATGGTGCTGCCGCCCTGCAGGGGGATGAAGATGTCTTCGGCAAATAGCGTCGTGGTGGCCATGATGATGCTCCTTTCGGGATTTTCGCGTCCCGCCGGTGTCCGTTCGCCCGAGGAAGGTCTGACTTTCACCCGCCCCCTCTCGACAGAGAGGGGCAGCGGACGATAACAGTGGCGCGACCGTGCCGGAATCTCACCGGCTTCTTCCTCGACCTTGCCCGCACGACATAGGATGGAACCGGGCGCAGCGTCAACGTCCCCCGGGAGGATCGACTGATCAAGCGCCTGAACCTGCTCTGCCACGCGGCGACGCCATCTATGCGCGAAGGCGGTTTTCCGGCGCCCGGCGAAGCCGTCGATGAAGGAGGATCGCGCGCGACCGCTGGATTGCGCCTGCCCCGCCCAACCCCCAGAACTATCGTCACGAGTCCGATGGCTGCGGCGCAACAGACGGCCGATCTTTTGGGAGTGGCCGCGCAGGTCGAGCCGGCACTGCGGGACATCGATCATGGCGATTGGGCGGGACGCAGCTTCGCGGACATTCACACGCGTGATCCAGGCGCCTTCGCTCGCTGGCTTGCCGATCCGGCACCGGGCGCGCCGGGCGGCGAAACGATGGCAGTGCTTTTGTCGAGGGTCGGGGTATGGATGGATGGTATCGACGGGGCTGTGCTCGCGATCACCCATCCCATGGTCATCAGGGCCGCGATCGGCGTTGCGCTCGACCTGCCGCAGCAGGCATTATTGCGAATAGATATCGCGCCGCTTTCCAGCGTCACCCTGTCGTTCAACCGTGGCTGGCGGCTTCAGACACTCCGCCCCCTTTGACTGTCCGTATCCGTGGCGCTTGCGATCCGCCTGCATCTGGCATATTGGCTGCGCGTCCTTGCGGAAGGCTCCGGCTGGAATCGGGGACAATGATCGCGCTGGTGGCCTTGTGAGAGGCCTTAAAAGGGAATGCGGTGCGGATGGAGACATCCATCCAATGCCGCGGCTGTCCCTGCAACTGTAAGTGGCGAGTGCGATGTACATGTGCGGACGGGCATAACGACCCGAACCGCCAGCCACTGGGCCGGACGCTAAGTCATGCGAGGCCTGGGAAGGCCGTGCATCAAGCGATGACCCATGAGCCAGGAGACCTGCCGGCGTCTGGTCGCTCTTGCCCTGGCCCAGGGGATGGCCGTGGCACGGTGAACTCCGTCTGAGCGACGAACGCGCGGCAGGGGCCGCATCGGAGACGTGTGTCGGCCGCCCATTGGCGTCCGGTCGCCGCGCGTGCCGACCGTTCGTGAACGGCACGCCCCTGTCCAACGTCGATTGGACGCCGACGGGGGACTGTCTTGAAGCATATCATCCTATCGCGGCTGGCTTTTGCCGCCGTTCTTTCTTTCACCGCGACACTGGCGCAGGCCGAAACCAGCGACGATGCGGGCGGCATCGTCGTTACTGGCAAGAGTCTGGAAGAGATGCTGCCCCAGCAACTGTCCCGCTATGGCAGCGATATCGAGACTGTTACGGACAAGCAGGTGCGCGACGGCGGATATGTCGATGTTGCGCGCACGCTGCAGACGGTGCCGGGTCTCTATATCATGCCGGGTTCCGGGCCGTTCAGCTATGTCGATATCTCACTCCAGGGGGCGCGCACGCAGGACGTGCTGTGGACGGCCGACGGCATCCGCCTGAACAACCGGCTTTATGGCAGCACCTCGCCCAACGACACGCTGCCCGCCAGCATGATCGAGCGCATCGAGGTGCTGAAGGGTGGCGAGAGCCTCTTCTACGGCACGCAGGCGGCGGCTGGCGTCATCAATGTCGTGACGCGCGGCTTCACCGATGCCTTCAACGGACAGGTGAATGGCAGCGTCGACAGTCGCTCCGGCGCCAATCTCGACGGTTATGCGCGGGGCGGCATCGGCGATCACAAGTTCGTGGTCTATGCCTCCCGCAACCAGGCGGAAGGGTATCGCCCCTACAGCGTCATGCAGCCCAGCGCGACCGACCGGAAGCGCGGCTATCGCCTGTGGTCGGTAGGCGGCAAATATCAGTTCGATTTCACGCCAGACCTGCGTCTCAACCTGCAATATCAGCACACGGAAGCGAAACTCGACAATCTGAGCGCCTCGCGCGTCAACACAAGCCGCAACGACCGCAATGAAGAGATTGCGAGCGCTCGTCTCGATTATACCGGAAGCGACACGATCCAGTTCTTCCTCAAGGGCTATTTTCACGACTGGAAGACGGCCTATGTCCAGATACTCAATCCCATTCCAGCCGGGCCGCCGATCGTGGTTTATCCGGCTGGCACCTTCTGGGGCTATCAGGACTATGGCGGCAGCGCGGTCGTAAAACTGCATCCGCATCGCGGCCTTGAATATCTGATCGGCTATGATTTCCAGAATTTCAACGGCCGCGACGACGTGTTGCTGATCGGCAAGACCAGCGAACAGGTGCATGCCGGTATCCTTCAGGTCCGTACCACCGATGAAATCAGCGACCGAGGCCGGATCGCGGCTGGAGCGCGCTATAATGAAAGCGGCGGTGCGAAGAAGACGATCTGGAACGTCAGCGGCCATTTCGACATCAGCGACACCCTCTATGTCGAGGGCATTGGCGGCACGTCCTTCATCCTGCCTGATGCATCGTCGCTCTATGGCATCGACCCGTGCTGTGAGATCGGCAATCCGAACCTAAGGCCGGAGCAGAGCCTGAACATCAATCTGACCGTAGGTGGAGTTTTTCCGCTGGCGGGTGGTGCGCTCTACTGGAAGACGACCTATTTCCAGCGCAGGATCACGAACCTCATCGACACATATTATGGTGATCCAGCCTTTCCCAATGGCACGTTCATCAATGTCGATACCCGCGTGAAGGTGCGCGGCGCCGAGTTCCAGATCGACGCGACGCTGGCGCAGGCCTGGCATATCAATGCGAGCTATACCTATACCCGGGCTCGCGACGGAGATTCGACAACCCAGCGCGACAGAACGCCCCGGCAATATGCCAAGGGCGCTATTGCCTATGCGCCGGAAGACTTGCCCTTCGGCGCCAATGTCGCGGTGAACTGGGTCGGCGACGCCTATTCCTCGCCCTTTGGCTTCCCGCGCCAGAACTATGGCAATTACGCGACCCTCGACATCGGCGCGCATCTTTATGTCGACGGCGCGGCGCGGCGGCATCGCTTCGGCGTGAATGTGGAAAACGCCACCGGCAAAGAATATGCGACGCGCGGGTTGGGATCGGCTCCCGCCGATGCGGGCGGGCGCTTTCTTTATTTCCTGCGCGGCGTGCCCCGGACGCTCCGGGTCAGTTACGGCCTGAGTTTCTGACGCTGCAATGCTCCGCTCGTTTCTCTTCCTCCATCGCTGGTCCCGCTTATTGCGGGGTAACGGCGTCCCGCCACTTCCCGCTGCGGTAACCTTTGTCACAGGGATGGCGTTCGCAAGGCCGGGCGCAATTCCCGGGCCGAGCGCGGCAGGAGGGGACGCGAGCGGCAAATCCACCGTCACCCATGCCCCCATCCAACAAGGAGCGAATGCTTGAGCAAGATACCCACCACGGTCATCACCGGTTTTCTGGGCGCGGGCAAGACCACGCTCATCCACCATCTCCTCCAGAATGCGAAGGGCCGCAGGCTGGCGCTGATCGTCAATGAGTTTGGCGATGTCGGGGTCGATGGCGAATTGCTGCGCGGCTGCAATGAGGAAGCCTGCCCGGAGGATGACATTGTAGAGCTGGCCAATGGCTGCATCTGCTGCACCGTCGCCGACGATTTTCTTCCGACCATGCAAAAGCTGCTCGACCGGCCCAGCCCGCCCGAACATATCATCATCGAAACATCGGGTCTCGCATTGCCCAAGCCGCTGGTGAAGGCTTTCCAATGGCCCGACATCCGAACTCGCGCGACCGTGGACGGCGTGGTGGCGCTCATCGACGCCGATGCCGTCGCCGCCGGCCGGTTCGCGACCGACGAAGCGGCACTGGCCCTCGCCCGCGCTGCCGATCCGTCACTCGATCATGACAGCCCGCTGGAGGAACTGTACGAGGATCAACTCGCCTGCGCCGATCTCGTCATTCTCAACAAGTCCGACCTGGTCGATGACGATACGCTGAGCCGGATCGAGAGCGATATATCGTGCGACACCCGTGACGGCGTGAAGATCGTGCGGGCCGATCATGGAGCGGTCGATGCCAGTGTGCTGCTCGGACTGTTCGCTGGCGCCGAGAATGATCTGGAGGCCCGTCCATCGCATCACGATGCCGAGCCGGACCACGATCATGACGATTTCGACAGCTTCGTCGTCAGGGGCGGCGAGGTCGCCAGCATCGATCCGCTTCTCGCGGCCATGACGCCCCTGATCGCAGCCCACGACATCCTGCGCGTCAAGGGCATTATGGCGATTGAAGGCCGTCCGGCACGGATGGTGATCCAGGCGGTAGGCCCGCGCATTCAGCACCATTTCGACCGCGCGTGGAAGTCCGAAGAGCCGCGCATCTCGCAACTGGTCGTGATCGGCCAGAAGGGCCTCGACCAAGCCGCCATCGAAAACGCTCTGGCGGCGGTGCTCCTCTGATGCATCTGCTGGCCGCCACGCCGGGAACCGTCTCCAATGGCGATGAGGCGATCGACCTTGGGCAATCGCCCGGCGAGATCATAGTCCTGACGGTGGCGGACAGCGAACTGGCCTGCTTCGCCAAGGCGGCGTCCATGCTCGGTGACGAGGCGCCGTCGATCCGGCTCGCCAACCTGTTGCAGCTCAAGCATCCCTATTCGGTCGATCTCTATGTCGAAAAGGTGATCGCCCACGCCCGCTTCCTGTGCGTCGTCCTGTTGGGAGGCAAGGCTTACTGGCCCTATGGCGTCGACGAGATCGCACGGGTCGCGCGTGAGAAAGGGATCGCCTTTGCCGCCATCACCGATGGGCGCGAACCCGATCCGTCACTCGATGCCGCCTCCACGGTGCCCCGGGAGGTCAGCGAAAGACTGCGGGATTATCTGCGCCAGGGCGGCGTCGCCAATGCCGTCAGCTTCCTGCGTCATGCCGCGCGGCTGATCGGCCGCGACATCGGTCCGCCCGATGATCCCGTGCCCGTTGCCGACGCAGGGCTTTATCTTGCGGGTGTCGAACGTCCGACGCTGGACGATGTGCGGGCGGGCTGGACCGACGGGCGGCCGGTGGCGTTGCTCTGCTTCTATCGTGCGCTGATGATGGCGGGCACGCTCGATGCCGTCGATGCCCTGGTGGCCGCGCTGGCGAGCCGGGGGCTGAACGTCCTTGCGGTCCATGTCCGGGCACTGCGCGAACCCTTCGCGATCGACTGGCTGCGGGGCCTTATCGCGGCGATAAAGCCCGACATCATTGTGAACGCAACCTCTTTCGCGGCCTCGTCGCCCGGCGAAAGTCGTGTCGCAGGGATCCTCGAAGATGCCGACTGCCCGATCCTCCAAACGGTGTTCGCCGGTGTGGAGCAAGGCAATTGGGCCGACAGTCCCCGGGGTTTGGGGCCCCGCGATCTCGCCATGAATGTCGCGTTGCCCGAGGTGGACGGCCGCCTCTTCACCCGCGCTGTCGCCTTCAAGGCGGTCGAGCGGTTCGATGAAAGGACGCAATGCGGCATCGTGGTGCCGCGGGTCGCGCCCAACCGCGTGGCTTTCGTCGCCGATCTCGCAGCCAACTGGGCAACGCTGCGGCGCACGCCCGCACCAGAGCGTCGCATCGCGCTGGTCCTTGCCAACTATCCCAATCGCGACGGCCGGATCGGCAATGGCGTCGGCCTCGACACGCCCGCCAGCGCGGCCGCCATCCTCACGGCGCTTCGAGAAGCCGGATATAGCGTCGGCGACGCTCCGCAAGACGGCGCGGCGCTGATGGCGGTCATGATGGGTGGCGTGACCAATGCGCCCATATCCATGGATCGTCAGCACGAAGTCAGTCTGCCGCTCGCCGATTATCATGCTGCGTTCGACGCCCTGCCCGGTGAAGTCCGCGATGCAGTGACAGAGCAATGGGGCGCCCCGCAGGACGACCCCTTCGTCCGCGACGGCGCCTTTCACCTGCCCGTTCATCGCTTCGATCATGTCGTCGTCGCGGTGCAACCGGCGCGCGGCTACAATGTCGATCCCAAGGCGACCTATCATGACCCGGCGCTGGCGCCGCCGCACGCCTATCTGGCCTTCCACTTCTGGCTCGATCGCCTGTTCGGGGCGCAGGCGGTCGTTCATGTCGGCAAGCATGGCAATCTCGAATGGCTGCCCGGCAAGGCGCTTGCGCTGTCGGGCACCTGTTTTCCCGAAATCTGCGCGGGTCCAGTGCCCCAGCTCTATCCCTTCATCGTCAACGATCCGGGCGAAGGCACGCAGGCGAAGCGCCGGATCGGCGCCGCCATCATTGATCATCTGACGCCGCCCCTGACCCGCGCCGAAAGCTATGGCCCGCTCAAGGCGCTGGAGGTGCTGGTCGATGAATATTATCTCGCCGCCGGGATGGACCCACGGCGGATCAACCATCTCAGGATGGAAATCCTCGATCTTGCCCGGTCGCAAGGCCTCGATGCGGACGCGGGCGCCGTGGGCGACGGTGACGCAGCGCTCGCGGCGCTCGACAATTATCTGTGCGAATTGAAGGAAATGCAGATCCGTGACGGGTTGCATATCTTTACCCGGTCGCCGGAGGGGCGGCTGCGCGCCGACCTTCTCATCGCCCTGTCGCGAACGCCGCGCGGTCATGATCATGCGGGACAGGCATCGTTGCTTCGTGCGATGGCGGATGATCTGGCGCTCGGTTTCGATCCGCTGGATTGCACCATGGGCGAGGCTTGGACCGGCCCCAAACCGGATAGATTGGCGCGCATGTCCGACGCCCACTGGCGCACGAAGGGCGATACGATCGAGCGCCTCGAACTGCTCGCCGTAACGTTGGTGGACGGTGCGCCGCCAACGGGTCCTGCGTCGGCGGCGGTCATGCGGTCGGTGCTTGGCGATCTGGCGCTGCGCGTCGATGCCTGTGGCGCGGCCGAGAAATCGGCGTTGCTGGCGGGCCTGGACGGGCGCTTTATCATGCCCGGCCCCTCCGGCGCGCCGACACGCGGGCGGCCCGATGTCCTGCCGACGGGGCGCAATTTCTATTCGGTGGACACTCGTTCGGTCCCCACCGCCACCGCCTGGGAACTGGGCCGCCGCTCCGCGCAATTGTTGATCGACGATTATTTCCAGCGCGAGGGAGAATATCCCAAGGCCATGGCGCTGTCCGCCTGGGGCACGGCGAACATGCGAACCGGCGGCGACGACATCGCCCAGGCGCTGGCTCTCATGGGCGTGCGCCCGCGCTGGGACTGGACGTCGGGCCGCGTGATCGGTTTCGAGGTCATGAAGCTGGCCGAGATCGATCGCCCCCGCGTCGACGTCACCTTCCGCGTTTCGGGTTTCTTTCGCGACGCCTTTCCCGAGCAGATCGACCTGCTCGATTCGGCGGCGCGCGCGGTCATGGCGCTGGACGAACCGCAAGAGGATAATCCTGCCGCCGCCCGTCACCGTGCCGAGACCGCGCGCCTGATCGATGAAGGGAATGACGCGAAGGCGGCCGCTCTGCGCGCCGGTTTCCGCGTGTTCGGGTCGAAGCCCGGTGCCTATGGCGCGGGCCTCCAGGCGATGATCGACGAGAAAATCTGGCATGATCGGGCGGACCTCGCCAATGTCTATCTCGACTGGGGCAGCTATGCCTATGGTGCGGGCGTCGAGGGCGATGCCGAGCGCGACCTGTTCACCGCGCGTCTGACTGAGGCCGATGCCGTGGTGCAGAATCAGGATAATCGAGAGCACGACCTGCTCGACAGCGATGATTATTACCAGTTCGAGGGCGGCATCGCCTCGGCGGTGGAGCATCTCTCGGGCAAGCGTCCGCGCGCCTATCACAACGATCACAGCCGTCCGGAACGCCCGGTGGTCCGCACGCTGGAGGACGAAATCGGCCGTGTCGTTCGCGCCCGCGTCACAAATCCCAAATGGATCGCCGGCGTCATGCGCCACGGCTACAAGGGTGCGTTCGAGATCGCCGCATCGGTGGATTATCTCTTCGCTTTCGCCGCCACGACCCACGCGGTCCGCGACCATCATTTCGACGCCGTCCACGCCGCCTTTATCGAGGATGAGGCGGTGCGCGCCTTCATGGCGGAGGCCAATCCCGCGGCCCTTCGCGAAACCGCGGCCCGGCTCGCCGAGGCGCTGGAGCGCGGCATGTGGAAGCCCAGATCCAACAGCGCGGGCCTGTTGCTCGCCAACCTTGCAGGAGCATGACGATGGTTGAACGCACCGAAGAGCGGCACGCCGAGAAGATGAAGAAGAAGCAGGCCGCGCATGACAAGATCGTCGCCGCCAAGACGATCGAGAAAGGCCTGCTGGTCGTCCACACCGGCAAAGGCAAGGGCAAGACGACGGCGGCGCTCGGCATGGTCGTGCGCGCCATTGGTCACGGCAAGAAGGTTGGCGTGGTCCAGTTCGTCAAGGGCGCGATGGCGACCGGGGAGAAGGCTGTATTCGACGCCTTTCCGGGGCATGTGGAATTCAAGCCGATGGGCGAGGGGTTCACCTGGGACACGCAGGACCGCGCCCGCGACATCGCCGTTGCGCGTGAGGCGTGGGAAGAGGTCAAGCGGATGATCCGCGACCCGGCCTATGATATGGTGCTGGCCGATGAACTCAACATCGTCCTGCGCTACGATTATCTTCCGCTTGACGAGGTTCTGGAGGTGCTTGGCGGGAAGCCGGAGATGACCCACGTCATCGTGACCGGCCGCAATGCGCCCGAAGCCCTGATGGAGGCCGCCGATCTCGTGACGGAGATGACCCTGATCAAGCACCCCTTTCGCAGCGGCGTGAAGGCGCAGGCCGGAATCGAATTTTAATCAACGCTTGCGTGGGGGATGAAGAAGCGGACGGCCGGTTTTAATGGCGGTCAAGCTGCCGGGCCAGGCTTTGGGCGGCCATGACATAGGCCGGTCCCCCACATACCGTCCATGCCTGGGGCAGGTGCAATCGCTTGATCCCGTTCAGCGCGGGGTGATGGAGCATTTCGGTGCCGAGGTCCGTCACCCTGTCGCTGGCATCCTCGATGATAATATAGTCCGGTCTTGCTGCGATCATTTCCTCCAACGACATCCGGGACAAGGCGGGCTTGCCCAGGCGGGTCGCAAGATTGACGAGCCCCATGCGCGCCATCAAATCGTCTACGAGTGTGCCGGCGCCTGTCAGATAACCCCGGCGCTGATAATAAGCGGCAACACCGCGAGGGCGCTTGGGAGGAAGCCGGGCGAGCGAAGCGTCCATATTGCGGATCAATGCCTCTCCGCGGTCCCCATGGCCAACGGCGGTGGCGATTTCCCTGACCTGACGCACAATGTCTGCATAGCTTTTGGCGGACGGCAATTCCAACAGGGGATATCGCCCCTTCAATGCCGCGCGGGTTTCCATCCGGCGACTTGGCGATGCGACCAGCAGATCGGGGTTCAGCGTAAGAACCTCCTCCGCCGATCCGCGCATGACAGGCAAGCGATCCGCGGCGGCGGCCCCGGCGGACATGGCCCGGTCGCGTGACAGATGTGTCAGCGCGCCGATTTGCGCCGGGTCGGCAATGGCCATCAGATATTGGTCAGCGCAAAGATTGAGGGAGACAATGCGCTGAGGTTTGTCGTGATGCTCGCTGGTGCCCTGCGATGCTACCGTGCTTGTCAGAAAGCATGAGATGAGAATCGCAATATAGCCCGAGCATCTTGACATGCTAACGATTCAAACCTCAAAATTTCCATCAGGAGCCAAGGCTCGAAGACTATCGGTCGGCCAGTTGGATCGTTGGCGTTGCGCTACCGGATCATATTGGCGTTGAGCAAGCTGAAACCGCTTTATCGCTTCCACGCCAATGTCGGCCACGGTCATGGCCAGCGTATAAATATGGCCGAGCGTAATGATCAAGGACGCATGGGCGGGGAAAAAATATCTGCTGCGATGCGGAAAGCCGCCTCTATGCGATTGCTACTTGGCGAAGCGCATAGGAGGAAGTGGGGCCATAGGTGGGCTTTGGCGACTGCATGCCCGGCTCAGCTATGTTTCCTCTGATTCACCAAGTCGCAGGGAAAGCCGATCTCGCCTTCATCCCCGGGAACGCTGAGCGCATGGGGTTTCATGACAGACTGCTCGCCACCTCGCTTTTATGTCGGCCTGATCCGGCCGTGGTCCGCGATGACGGCATAAAGTATTACAAAATTTATTAATCGTAATATCTCACTGGACAAGGCCAGGAAATCGAACGATGCTGCGATGCGAAAAGGGGACGAATCATGGTCGGATCGATAAGCAGGGCAAGCAAGATCGCATTGATAGCCGGAGCGTTCCTGGCCGCGTCCTGCTCCCAACAGCAAAATGGCGCAGCGGAGCAACGGCACGAATTCAATATCGGATGGTCGATCTACGCGGGCTGGATGCCCTGGCCTTATGCCCAGCAGGCCGGAATCGTGAAGAAATGGGCCGACAAATATGGCATAAAGATCAATATCGTTCAGGTGAACGATTATATTGAGTCCGTTAATCAATATACGGCCGGTAAATTCGACGGCGTGACCGCCGCGAACATGGATGCGCTCACTATTCCTGCCGCTGGCGGCAAGGATACGAGCGCCATCATCGTTGGCGACTATTCGAACGGCAACGATGGCGTCCTGTTGAAAGGCGCGGACAAGATCAGCGCCATCAAGGGGCGGCAGGTCTACCTCGTCGAGCTTTCCGTATCCCATTATCTGCTTGCGCGCGCGCTCGCTTCGAGTGGTCTGGCGCTCAAGGACGTCAAGACCGTGAACACGTCCGACGCTGACATTGTCGGCGCATTCGCAAGCCCCGACGTCACCGCGGCTGTCGGCTGGAACCCGCAGCTTTCCGTCATGAGGGGGCAGGCCGGGGCAAAACAGGTCTTCAGTTCCGCCGACATACCGGGCGAAATCCTCGATCTTCTGGTTGTCGACACTGCCACGCTCAAGGCCAATCCCAATCTGGGCAAAGCGCTTGCCGGTATCTGGTATGAGACGGTGGCTCTCATGAAGCGTCAGGACGCTAAGGGCAGGGAGGCGCGGGCGGCGATGGCGAAGCTGGCGGGGGCGAAGCCGGAGATGTTCGAAAATCAGCTGTCGACCACCTATCTCTATTCCGATCCGAAAGCCGCCGTGGCGGCGACCTCTTCCCCAGCGCTCGTCACGACCATGACGCGTGTGCGCGATTTCAGCTTTTCCAAGGGGCTGTTCAAGGGCGCATCGTCCGCCGATGCGGTGGGCATGGCTTTCCCCGGCGGCAAGACCCTGGGCGATCCCGGACGTGTGACGCTGCGCTTCGACGACAGCTATATGAAGCTCGCCGCCGATGGGAAACTTTGATCCTGTCCGACTTTGCTTGATTGAGGCGATGTGACGACCATGCGTTGGGTAAACCGTCAAATGCGGCGAAGCGACCGCCTGCTTCTCGGACTGGTGCCGATCCTGCTGCTGCTGCTCTTCTATGTGGTCATGGCCGCGCAGCGCCATGCCGCCAATCCGGCGGACAAGATATTGCCTTTGCCCAGCGGCATGGCGGAAGGCATGTCCGCGCTCCTCTTCGAAGCCGATCCCTTGTCTGGCCAGTTCCTGTTCTGGGCCGATACGCTGGCGAGCCTCCAGAGGCTGGGCATCGGCCTTGGCATCGCGACGCTGCTTACCCTTATAGTCGGACTGGTGCTTGGCACGCTGCCGCCGGTGCGCGCGACCTTCGGCCCGTTGGTGACGGGCATAGCCGTCATTCCGCCCATTGCCCTGCTCCCGATCCTGTTTATCGCCCTGGGATTGGGGGAAACGGCGAAAGTCGCCCTGATCGTGTTGGGAATCGCGCCCGTCATGGTCCGTGACATAGCGGCCCATGTCGCCGCCCTGCCGAGAGAACAGATTATAAAGGCCCAGACATTGGGCGCGGGCAGTTGGCAGATCATGATCCGGGTGGCTCTGCCGCAAGCGATGCCGCGTCTCTTCCATGCAATGCGCCTGGCCCTCGGTCCGGCCTGGGTGTTCCTCATATCGGCGGAGGCGATCGCATCCGACGTGGGGCTGGGCTACCGGATCTTCCTCGTTCGTCGCTACCTCTCCATGGACATCATCATCCCTTATGTCGCCTGGATCACTCTGCTGGCGATCCTGATGGACGTGGCGCTTACTTTCATGAGCCGCCGCTCCTTCCCCTGGGCACATGGAGAAAGCCATTGAGCGCGCTCCTCAGCCTTCGCGACATCTGGGTCGAGTATGGCGACAAGATCGTCCTCGAAAAGGTGGACCTGGATATTGCCGCCGGTTCGTTCGTCTCGATCGTCGGGCCTTCGGGGGCGGGCAAGAGCAGCCTGTTGCGCGTCATCCTCGGCCAGGAAGCGCCGACCCGTGGAACCATCCTTCTCGACGGGACGCCTCTTGCGCCGGAATGCGGGCCGGATCGCGGTGTCGTGTTCCAACGCTATTCGGTGTTTCCTCATTTGTCGGCGCTCCGAAACACGGTTTTCGGACTGGAGTGCGCGCAGGCTCCCTTTTCGGCACGTCTGTTCGGCAAGGCGCGCCGTGCGGCCCTGGACGAATCGGCCGCGATGTTGGCGGCCGTGGGCCTGGGCGACAGCCTCCACCTTTATCCCGCGCAGCTATCCGGCGGTATGCAGCAGAGACTGGCGATTGCCCAGGCGCTCATCAAGCGACCCCGCATCCTTCTCCTAGACGAACCGTTCGGCGCGCTGGACCCCGGCATCCGATCGGACATGCACGCGCTCATCACGCAGCTTTGGCGCGATTATTCCCTGACCATCATCATGGTGACGCACGACATCCGGGAAGCCTTTACGCTCGGCACGCGCGTCCTGGCGCTCGACAAGCGCCGTCACGATCCCCACGCCCCGCATCGGTTTGGCGCCACGGCGGTCTACGATCTTCACCTGAAGGACCGGAACGATCGCGCCGCGGACGAGGATAAAAGTATTACTATTGACAGTATTGGTAATAATGAAGAGGATGCGGCATGAGCTCCGAACCCCCTAGTCTCGCCCGGCTCAGTATGAGCCTTCCCGCAGAGCTTTTCCGGCAACTCGATATGATGGTGGAAGAGCGCGAACTGCCTTCCCGCTCGCAGTTGATCGCCGAACTGATCCGCCATGCCCTTGCCGAGCACGAAGCGCTCATCCGCCCGGACGAGATGCTCGCGGGCACGATCACGCTGGTATATCGGGGCGATCGCGGCCGCGTGCGGCATCAACTCGCCCAGATGCAGGCCGATTATCTCAAGGAAGTCATCTCCGCGCAGCATGTGTTCCTTGAGGACGACCAGTCGCTGGAGGTTCTTCTGGTGCAGGGCCCTGCCGTGCGTTTGAAGACTTTGTGCGACGCCCTTCGACGCGTTCGCGGCGTGCAGCAACTCCAGCTTGTCACCACGACCGCGCTCCTGCCACCGCTTTACGAGCAGGAGGCCGAATGAGCGAGCCACTGGCCAATCCCCTGGCGGCGCGCGATCATGCCCGCGCCATGGCGGGCACGGTGGTCGAGGCGATGCCGGTCCTTCCGCCGGTTGCCGCCGACCTTCCCCAGGACGTAGTCGCCGATGATCTGCTGTGGGAGGAAACGGTCGCGGCGGGCGGCTATGCGTCGCGGCGGCTGGCGCGGGGATCGCGGCTGCGCCTCATCGACCTCAAGGGCGACGCCTGCGCTTCCCTGCTGATCTTCAACGCGGCTATGCCGAGCGAACGTCTCAACGTGGCGGACACGGTGAAGGTGCAGTGGAACGCCTATCTGGGTGCGGGCAAGCTGCTGCTGTCCGATATGGGACGCGTGCTGATGAGCCTGCTGGAGGATGGGGCGGGTACGCACGACGCCTTTTGCGGCACATCCAACGCCGCGACCAACGCCGCGAAATATGGCGAGGGCCGGAACAGCGGGGCCTTTCCCAACGGGCGCGACCGTTTCCTGCTCGGCGCGGCCAAACATGGGCTTCAGCGGCGCGACGTCCACCCGTGCATTAATCTGTTCAAAGGCTCGCGGATCGCGGCGGACGGGACGATCACACCGTTGGTCGGTCCCTTCGAGCCGGGCCGCGCCGTGCTCCTACGGGCGGAGATGGATGTGATCGTCGTGATCGTGAACTGCCCACATGTGCTCGATCCGCGTGAGAACTGGTCCGTGACGCCGCTGCGTGTTTCCGCCTGGCGCGGTCCGGTGGCGGCTGCCGACGACCCTATTCGCAACGCCACGCCGGAGGGCCTGCGCGCCTTCCAGAATGTCGAAGACTATTTCCGCCTCTAAGCGAGGAACATACCAGCATGAGCGCCGATCCCCATATCTTTGGACTTCCCGGCACTGTGATCCATGACGAGGTCGTGCCCGCGCGCGCTCCGTGGCTCCGCCATATCGGCGCGGGCCAGACGCTGCGTATCGTGGACCTGGAGGGCAATCAGGCCGTCGACTTCCTACTCTATTCCGCCGCGGACGACACGGAACGTTACAGCGCGCAGGATACCGTCGCGGCGCAAGGCAGTCTGTTCCTGCGCGCCGGAACGGTGCTGCGGTCGAACGAGGGGCGGCCGATGATGACGATCGCCGCGAGTGCCGTCGACTATCACGACACCATCGGCGGGGCCTGCTCCTGTGAATCGAACACGCTGCGCTATGGCCATCACACCAAGTCCCAGCACGCCTGCGTGGAGAATTTCCTGGAGGCGAACCTCTCCGAAGGGCGCGGTAAGCGCGATATCGTCTCCAACATCAACTTCTTCATGAATGTGCCGGTCGAGGAGGATGGCGCGCTCGGCATCGTGGACGGCATTTCGGCGTCCGGCCTGACGGTCGACCTGCGCGCGGAAATGGACGTTGTCGTGGTCGTGTCCAACTGCCCGCAGGTCAATAACCCCTGCAACGCCTTCAATCCCACCCCCGTCCGCATGATCGTCGCCGCATGAGCTTCGACACGGTCCTGATCGCGAACCGGGGGGCGATCGCCACCCGCATCATCCGCACGCTGCGGCGCATGGGATTGCGCTCGGTCGCCGTCTATTCGGAAGCGGATGCCGGTTCCCTCCATGTCGCCCAGGCGGATGAGGCGGTGTGCATCGGCGCGGCCCCGGCGTCGGAAAGCTATCTCAACAGCACCGCGATACTGGAGGCAGCGCGCATGACGGGCGCGGGGGCGATCCATCCAGGCTACGGCTTCCTGGCCGAGAATATGGAGTTCGCCGAAGCCTGCGCTGCCACCGGGATCATTTTCATCGGTCCCACGCCCGAAAATATCCGCACCTTCGGCCTCAAGCACAGCGCCCGCGCGCTCGCGGCAAGCCATGGGGTGCCCCTTGCGCCCGGCACCGGCCTCCTGACCGACGAGGAGGAGGCTGTCCATTCGGCGCATGAGATCGGGTTCCCGGTCATCCTGAAGGCGACGGCGGGCGGCGGCGGCATCGGTATGCGCGTCTGCGAGGATGAAGCAGCCGTGCGGCAGGGCTTCGCCGCCGTGGCGCGGCTGGGCGAGGGCAATTTCGGTGACGCAGGCGTCTTTCTGGAACGCTATGTCGGCCGCGCGCGCCATGTAGAAGTGCAGATTTTCGGCGACGGCGCGGGCCGCGTCATGGCGTTGGGCGAGCGGGACTGCTCGCTCCAGCGCCGTAACCAGAAGGTTGTGGAGGAAGCCCCCGCGCCGCTGTTGCCCGACGACGTGCGCGCCGACCTGATCGCGGCGGCCGTCCGGCTTGGCGAGGCGGCTCGCTATCGCTCGGCCGGAACGGTCGAGTTCCTCTACGATGCCGACCGGCGGCAGTTCTTCTTTCTGGAAATGAACACCCGCCTTCAGGTCGAACATGGCGTGACCGAGGAAGTGACGGGCATCGACCTCGTCGAATGGATGGTGCGCGGCGCCGCGGGAGACTTCACCTTCCTCGACGCGAAGCCGCCCATGGCGCGGGGCCATGCCATGCAGGTCCGCCTCTATGCCGAAGACCCGGCGCTCGATTATCGCCCCACTTCCGGCACGCTGACTGCCGTCGATTTCCCTGCCGACATCCGCGCCGAAACATGGGTCATGGCGGGCAGCACGGTAAGCGCATGGTATGATCCGATGCTGGCCAAGCTGATCGTCCACGCTCCCACGCGCGCGCAGGCGGCGGCGGCGATGCAGGCCGCGCTCGATGCGAGCCGGGTGGACGGGATCGAGACGAACCTGCGCTGGCTGCGCGAGGTGGTCCGCAGCGCGCCCTTCGTCAGCGGAGAGGTTTCGACCCGTGTCCTTGACGGCATCGGTTATCACCCCCGCAGCATTCGGGTCATCAGCGGCGGCACCGCGACGACCGTGCAGGACTGGCCGGGTCGACAGGGTCTTTGGGCGATAGGCGTGCCGCCATCCGGCCCGATGGATGACGAATCTTTCCGTATCGGCAACCGGCTGCTCGGCAATGCGGAGGGGATGGCGGGGCTGGAGGTGGCCATGACGGGCCCGACCCTCCTGTTCAACACGCCGGCGCGCATCTGCCTGACCGGTGCGGACTTCGGCGCGACGCTGGACGGCATGCCGGTCGCGCGCGGCACGGCCCTCGATGTCGGGGCAGGGCAGACATTGACCCTCGGCCGCGCTTCCAGCGGCGGCATGAGGGGCTATGTGCTGTTCGCCGGCGGCCTCGACATCCCGCCCTATCTGGGTAGCCGCAGCACCTTCGAACTGGGTCAGTTCGGCGGTCATGCCGGTCGCCGCCTGCTTGCGGGCGACACGGTGCATCTGGGCATGGAAGCGACGGGCGACGCCCTGCCAGCGGTAAGCCTGCCCGAACTGGGCGGGGAATGGACGCTGCGCGTGCTCTATGGTCCTCATGGCGCGCCCGATTTCTTCACGGACGACGACGTCGGCGCTTTCCTCTCCGCCGATTGGCAGGTCCACTATAACAGCAATCGCACCGGCGTCCGCCTCGTCGGGCCGAAGCCCCGATGGGCGCGTACGGACGGCGGCGAGGCGGGGCTGCACCCGTCCAACATCCATGACAACCCTTATGCGATCGGCGCGGTGGACTTCACCGGGGACATGCCGATCATCCTGGGACCGGATGGACCATCGCTGGGCGGCTTCGTCTGCCCGTTTGTGGTGATTGCGGCCGACCGCTGGAAGATCGGACAACTCAGACCCGGCGACCGCCTCCGCTTCATGCCCGTGACGATAGAGGATGCGGCGGCGGCCGATGCGGCGCAGCGCGCATTCGTCGGGAGCGGCCTGACCCCGGCCTCAACCGCCCCGCGCAGCATCGCCGTCCTGTCCCCTATTCTGGCGCAGATCGATGAGACGGAGGGGCGGCCGCGCACCATCTATCGCCAGCAGGGCGATCGCAACATATTGGTCGAATACGGCCCCATCGTCCTCGACATCGAACTGCGTATCCGCGTCCACGCCCTGATGCAGGAACTGGAGCGACAGGCACTGCCGGGCATCGTCGATATCGTGCCGGGCATCCGCTCGCTGCAATTGCATTTCGATGGCCGGGACATGGACCAGCAATCCGCGCTTTCGGCCTTGATGGCGGCGGAAGAGCAACTGGGCGATCTCGCCGATTTTTCCATCCCGTCCCGCATCGTCCACCTGCCGCTCAGCTGGCGCGACCCCGCGATCATCGAGACGATCGAGAAATATATGGGCGCGGTGCGCGACGACGCGCCCTGGTGCCCGGACAATATCGAGTTCATCCGCCGCATCAACGGCTTGCCCGATGCCGATGCGGTGGAAAGCGTGATCTTCGACGCCAGCTATCTGGTCATGGGCTTGGGCGACGTCTATCTGGGCGCGCCGGTCGCGACGCCGATCGATCCCCGGCACCGGCTCGTCACCACCAAATATAATCCCGCTCGCACCTGGACTCCGCCCAATGTCGTGGGGATCGGCGGCGCCTATATGTGCATCTACGGGATGGAGGGGCCGGGCGGTTATCAGCTTTTCGGCCGGACCATTCAGGTATGGAACAGCTATCACCAGACCGACGCCTTCGCGGATGGCAAACCCTGGCTGCTGCGCTTCTTCGACCAGATTCGCTTCTTCCCCGTCAGTGCGGAGGAACTGGCGGAGTGGCGTCGCGATTTTCCGAGCGGACGCCGTTCGATCCGGGTGGAGCAGTCCGAATTTCGCCTCGCCGATTATCGCGCGTTCCTGAACGACAATGCCGCCGCCATTGCAGCGTTCGAGGCGCGGCGTCAGGCGGCGTTCGATGGGGAACGCGCCGAATGGCAGCAGCGCGGCGAGTTCGACCGCGCGGAGGCGCTGGACGAAGCGGTCGCGCCGTCCGCCCCCGCCATCGAAGTGCCCGAGGGAGCCGACCTGATTGAAGCACCCTTTGGCGGCAGCGTCTGGAAGCTGCTGGTCGCGGCCGGGGACGAGGTGAAGGCAGGCGATACCATCGCGGTCATAGAGATGATGAAGATGGAATGTCCGGTGGAAAGTCCCGGCACGGGAACGATAGCGGCGCTCTACATGCAGGAACGGCAGTCTCTCCTGCCCGGCGCGCCGATGCTGGCGCTGAGGCGGCATTCATGAGCGCGTCGGCCCGGCAGAGCGCCGCCGCCATCGCCGCTGCCGTCCATGGGGGGCGGACCAGCGCCGTCGCCGTGGCCGAGGAGACGATGGCCCGGATCGAAGCCTATGACGCCGTCCAGCCGCAAATCTGGATCAGCCGCGCAGCGCGGGACGATCTTGTTTCCGCGGCGCGAGCCATCGACGCCCGCGTCGCAGCGGGCGAAGTCCTGCCGCTGGCGGGCGTCCCCTTCGCCGTGAAGGACAATATCGACGTCGCCGGATTCGACACCACGGCGGCTTGCCCCGCCTTCGCCTATCGCCCGGAAGCCTCCGCCACGGTCGTCGAACGATTGCTGGCGGCCGGCGCGCTTTGTGTCGGCAAGACCAATCTCGACCAGTTCGCCACGGGGTTGAACGGCACGCGCAGTCCCTATGGGAGTCCCCGCAACGCCTATAATCTCGCCTATGTCAGCGGTGGATCGAGTTCGGGTTCGTCCGTCGCCGTGGCGGCGGGACTGGTTCCCCTTGCGCTTGGCACCGATACGGCGGGATCGGGCCGCGTTCCTGCTGCTTTCAATCATCTGATCGGGTTCAAGCCCAGCAAGGGACGATGGAGCACCAGCGGCCTCGTGCCCGCGTGCCGCACGCTCGATTGCATCACCGTATTCACCAATGACACGAGCGACGCCCGCATCGTCGACGATGTGCTGGCAGGCTTCGATCCGGCCGATCCTTATTCCAAAACGCTCGCGAACCGGCCGCTTGGGCGCAAGACCATCGGCGTGCCGCGCCGCGACCAGCGTATCTGGTTCGGCGATAGCGAGTCCGAATATCTCTACGACTGTACGCTGGAGACGCTCGCGGGGCTTGCAGACATCGTCGCGATCGACATCGCGCCGCTCCGGGAAGCGGCGCAGCTTCTCTACGGCGGCCCGTGGGTTGCCGAGCGGACCGCCGCCATGGTTGGCATATTGGCCGATAATCCCGATGCGGTCGACAAGACCGTTCGCCAGGTGGTCGAACAGGGCGTGGGCATGAGCGCGGTAGACCTGTTCAACGGCATCTATCGCCTCGCCCAGCTCAAGCGTCATGCGGACATGCTCTGGACGGGCATCGATCTGCTGGCTTTCCCGACGACCGGCACGACCTATCGCGTTGCCGAGCTTCTCGCCGCGCCGGTCACGCTCAACAGCAATCTGGGCGTCTACACCAATTTCGTGAACCTGCTGGACATGGCTGCGGTGGCCGTGCCCGCCGGACTACGCGCGAACGCCACCGGGTTCGGGATCACCCTGATCGGTCCGGCCGATAGCGACCGCGCTCTGCTGGAAGCGGCGGATGCGTATATCGCGGCGTCGGACCTTCCATCCCCACCACCTCTCGATCTGGAGGGTAAAGTGCAGACTGTGAAGCTCGCCGTCGTCGGCGCCCATCTGAAGGACATGCCGCTGCATTGGCAACTCACCTCGCGGGATGCCAGGTTCATCGGCGCATTTGAAACCGCGCCCCATTACAGACTCTACGCCATGGCCGACAGCGTGCCGCCCAAGCCCGCACTTGTGCATAGCGAGGATGGCGGACCGATCGCCCTTGAGGTGTATGAACTGGGCGTCGCCGAATTTGGCAGCTTCGTCGCGGAGGTGCCCGCGCCGCTTGCCATCGGCACGGTGACGCTGGCCGACGGGAGCAGCGTCAAGGGCTTTGTCGCCGAACCACGCGCCATGAGGGGCGCGCAGGACATAACGAGCCTGGGCGGATGGCGTGCCTATATGGCGCAGCGCGGTTAGTGGAAGTTGGCGAAGAGGGGGCAAGACATGCGAAAGCTTGGTATGATGCTCATGGCGGCGGTTGCGGGCTGTGCCTTGATGCCGTTTGCCGCATGGGCGCAGGATGAACAGGTTATTCCCGTGCCCGGCTTTGCGGACTTCCTGGCGGTCGACGGAAAGACCGTCTGGGTCACGAACGATGGACGTGTGGAGCAATGGTCGCGGCAGGGCAAACTTGCCGAGGTCGCCATGTCCAAACCATGCGGCGCCATGGCGATAGCCCATCGCGCCCTGTGGGTTGCCGATTGCAAGGATGGTACGCTCAACCGGATCGATACGCGGACCGCGCGGATAACCGCTTCGATCCCCACCGGAATCGCCAATCCCATGGGGGAGCTTAATGTGGTGGCGGGCGCGGGATCGGTCTGGGTCGCGAGCGATGAAAAGGGCGTGGTTGCCCGCGTCGATCCGGGGATCAACCGCGTGAGCGCATCCATTTCCGTGGAGCTGGGCACTTATTATCTCGCCTTCGGATACGGATCGGTCTGGGCGGTCAGCAGCAAGCGCCAGACGCTCCAGCGCATCGATCCCCGAACCAACGCTGTCGTCAAGAGCACGGTCTTGGGCAAGGAACCCGGCTTTCTCGCCGCCGGGGCTGGCGCGGTTTGGGTGCAGGAGCAGGGCGATGGCACGGTCGCCCGCATCGATCCCCTGACCGGCGAACTATCGGGCCGCGTGAAGGTCGCGGAGACTCTGAAATATGGGGATATCGACACAGGCGGCGGCAAGCTGTGGCTACGCACCACGGACGATCAGACATTCGTCGTGATTGAACCGAAGACCATGACGGTCCGGGCGCGGGTGGGGAAGGCAAGCGGCAGCGGCGCGCTGCGATATACGCGGGCGGGCCTGTGGACGACGGCGCATGATCTGCACACGCTGTCCTGGTGGCCCGATCCTGTGAAGATCGGTCACTGACCGCTGGCGGGCGTTGATCCGTGCAGATCCGTTCCGCAATCGCGAGGCTATGTCGTGTAACGGGAGGCGAAAGCTCAGCGAAGGGAGGCGATCCGAACTTGCGAGTTGGTCGAGACGTCGATTGATAATCAGGGATCGGACGCCCCCAGCGCGCGGCGGATTTACCGGATACTGACAACCAGTGAGGCGAGTTCCGTGACATGGCCCAATAGCCCGATCGGAAGGTCGGCCTTGGCCGTGGTTTCTGCGTGGGTTTCAGGATCGAGAAGAGTGATCCTGATCGTCCGGGCCAGGGGGGCCGACCATGCGCGCACCGTTTCGATCGGCAGGCGAACCCGCCAATGGCGCTTGCCTTCCACCACCACCGCATGGCCATTGATGCGGACCATGGACGCCGCATCGTCGCGCTGACCGGAAATAAGGAGGCAGCTTCCGGAACGGCATGACACCAGCCGCGTGCTCGGCTCGGCCGCGGCCGTTGCGGGGGATGCGATGCAGGCGATGACCGCCGCGCCCAGCGCCAATGCCTGTTTGCCTGTTCGATATGCCATGGCCGGTTCAGGCTCCTTGCAAGGCTGGAAAGGATACCGGGTTAAAGCCGATGCCGGCTTCCTCGAAGAAGCGTTTCACTGGTTCCAGGACATCCACGTGCCGTTTCCAGCGCGCGACCGAGTCCGTATAGATCGGACGGCGGACCTGCGCGGCGCTGGGCGTTGAAACAGGCGCGCGATTTGTGTGGAACGACAGGCAGGTATTCGACCACTCCAACCCGCAATGCGCGAGCAGCCGCCGCGTTTGCCCTTCCTGATCCGCGATCAGATCCTCATAGCGGATTTCAAGCACGCGCCCGGGCAAGACCGTGCGCCAAAATGCGATCAGCCGATCGAAACGGGCGTAATAGGCGGCGATGTCGAGCAGGTCGTAGCTATAGTCATAATAGCGCGAGCCGATCGCGAACAGGTTGCGGAAATTGCTGAGCACCGTGTCCATCGGATGACGGCGGAGGCACACGATCCTGGCCGAGGGCAGTGACCGCGCGATAAAGCCCGCATAGTGGAAATTGCCCGGAAACTTGTCCGTGAACCTGCGGGCGGGATCGCGCCGGTGATGACGTGCTCTTTGCAGATAATCGCGCCCGATATCGCGCATGTCGCTGCTCGCGGCCGCCATGATCGTCTCGGGGGCCATGACCATGGGACCGCGCGTCCCGGCCGCCTGTTTCACCACAAGTGGCATGGCCTGCAATTCCCCGGCGCTTTCGACATCGGGATGCGATGACAGGATGCGATCGACGAGCGTGGTTCCGGTGCGCGGCATGCCGATGATGAAGATGGGCGCATCGCGGGACGGCTCCGTCGCAGGAGCCTGTGCCAGCGTCGACCAGCTCGCCTCCACGGCGTCGAAGACGGCGGCGTCGCGCGCGAAGGCATAGGGCAGGGCCCTGCGATGCTCCGCATTTACCGCCATAAGCCTGTTCAGCGCCTCGACCGGCTGGCCGATATCTTCCATCTCCTTTGCCAGCGCGTAGCCGAGCAACAGCCTGCTGCGGCCATCGCGTGCATTGGCATAGGTCCGCGTCAGCCGCTCGACATGATTATGCTCCGGCGTCTGCCTGCGGATGCTGGTCAGGAGATGATGGGCTCGCGCCTCGTCCGGCGCCAGCGCGATCAGTGTCTCCAGCGCTGTCTCGGCCTCGGCCACTCGCCCCAGAAAGTTCAGGGTCGTTGCCTGATTATAGCGGAATTCCCTGTTGCACGGTTCCAGCCGCACCGCCTCCGTGAAATGAGACAGCGCGGCGGCGTGGTCGCCGAGGCGGGCATAGACGCAGCCCATGGTATCGCGGCTGAGCGCATCGGTGGGGAGCGTCTGCTCCGCATCCCGGAGCATCGCGGCGGCGTCGCCATCCCGCCGGATCAGCACGAAGAGTTTTGCAAGCTGCGCGCGATATTCGCCCTTCGGGTCGAGCATGACCGCCCGGCCGACATGCTGGATGCCGGCCTGGACGCGACCCGCGCCCGATTCCGCCACGCCGAGCAGGAAATGGCCTTCGGCATCGCCGGGGTCCGCAGCCACCAACGCGGCGGCAAGCCGGTGCGTCGCGTTGAGGTCGCCCCGGAAGAGGGAGTCTCGAGCTGCACTGACCTGCCCGGCGCGTGTTGCCATCATGCCGCCGTTGCACCTCCCGCCGTATCCAGATTGCGGCTGGACGCGGCGTTGTCATTTTGCTGCCTGCCCGCCGCAGCAAGGGACTGCTCTCGCCTGGCTTTCATCCGGTCGATCAGAGGTTGCACCGGAAACATCGTCTGTTCCCAGATCGACAGCCGCTTGCGGTCGTCCTGCCCGACAATGGCGGCTTCGCCCTCGCGATAGGTGCCGAACAGCCGGTCGAGAAGGATCAGCGAATTGCCATAGTTGCAGCGGGTGCTTTCATAGTCCGTCGAATGGTGAAGGCTGTGGTGCCGGATGGTCGTGAAAAAGAAGGAATACCAGATGGGCGGGTCGGATCGCACATTGGCGTGCGCGAAGGTCGACACCACGCCCAGAACATTGAACGCGCAGAACATGGCTGTTTGCTGGATGTCGAAAAGCGCGACCAGGCTGAGGCTGATGAGGAACAGTTCGATGGGATTGCCCACCGCGCCCTTCGCCGCGTTCAGTTGCGTGATGTGATGATGCGGCGCGTGGGTCAGCCAGAAGGGATGCCAGTTATGCATCAGCCTGTGCATCCAATATTGGCCGAACTCGATGATGAAAATGACCATGGCGACCTGCACCAGGAAAGGCAGGTGCGTGATCCATTCGGTGCTGATGCCCAGCGATTGCTTGGCTGCTTTCAACGGATCTTCGGCCAGCTTTTGCGAAGCCCATGAAATCGCGGTGGCGCTCATGACCACATAGAAAAGATCCGTGAAGAATTCCTGCCTGTTCATGCGCCAGCCGGCATGCCGTTCGGCGACCCATTCCAGCAGCAGCACGCTCGCCGTGATGAGCGGGGACATCACGGCGAGCGTCCATGGATTTTCGAGCAGGGCATCGGGACCGAAGGCCCAGAACAATAGGACCATCGCGATCATTGCGGGGGGCACCAGGTTGAGCATGGCTTTTTTCATGACATTCCCATCTGGATGGCCGCGCCGCCTGTTGCGGGCGTCAGGAGGATTGTGCGGTGGATTGGAATTTCGGTGAGCGCATTGCATGCTGGGCAAGGCTTCGCGGCGCTGCGGCGTCGAAGAGGTAGGTTCCGGCATAGACGCAGCTTAATGTTCCCACCTGTCGTGCCGCGTGCCGCCGATGGCCTGGGCCCTGGCGGAAATGCCCTCCAGAAGCAGCCGAAGGGCCGCCGCACCGATCATCGCGGCGCGTCCGCCAAGGCCATGCCTGCCCTCAGGATGAAGAATCGCTTTTCGGCTCAATCGCATGCCACACTCCCTTCAGTGTGTTGAAACTGAGCCAGGGCGCGTCAGGGCGGCAGGCGCAAATTTGCGATGAAAGGCATAGATTTACATTATGACCTGCGTTGCGCGCGGATGCGCCTCACGACCTCGTCCAGGAAAAGCTGCGTGGCCGTGTCTCGCGCCGGATCGAGCCGGGCCAGGAGAAAAATGTCGTAGGACGGCTCGAAATCGGCATGGAGCATCGGCCAGATCCTGCCCTTGGCGACATCCTCCTTAACCGCGAGGACGGGGAGAAAGCCGATGCCGACCCCGTGAACAATAAGGCGCCGCGCCTCGTTTATGTCCTCTGCCAGCCCACTCACCTTGGCGCCGAGCCTATAACGCCGGCGCAGATGGGTAATCGTCTCGATCTCATCCTCGCCGGTCAGCACGAACCCTTCGTCCCTGAGTTCGTTGAGACGGCTGACATGATAGCCAAAGAGGGGATGGCTGCGGGCGCAATAGAGCTGCTGACGCTCGGTGAACAAAGGTTCGTAGACCAGGCTGCCGCGAACATTGCTGTCATAGCCTACGCCTATCTCCACTTCACCTCGCTCCAGCGCGTCGAGCACCTGACGCCAGGGAGAGACGCGGATCTCTATATGAATGTCAGGATTGCGTCTGTGGAAGCTCGCAATGGCCTCGTCGAACTCGGAAGAAACGAGCGCTGATACGATCTGGATACGAACGATGCCTTCGACGCGCTTGGTGGCCTGCGCGATTTGATGCGGCATCATCCTGGCTGATTCCAGCATGTCCTCGCACAGCGCCATCATGGCCTTGCCTGCCGCCGTCATCTCCACGCCTGTGGCGGAGCGGTGCAGGAGCGTTGCCCCGACCTGATCTTCCAGCCGCTTGAGTGCGGCGCTGATGCTCGGCTGCTGCTTGTTGAGTTGCCGCGCGGCCGCGCCGATGCCGCCGGCCCGGACGATATCGACGAAGGTCCGCATCAGGTTCCAATCGACGCGGCTCGCGAATTTCTTGTCGGTCAACGGTGTCCGGTCGCTCATAGCCTGTCTTTCCTGTCGATCCCAGACCTTCGGGGATGGATGTCAGCTTGCAGAATAACGTGGCGTGCGCTCAGGGCCATAGATCAAATCGATGCAAAGCGTGAAATAGGCGTGAATGTCGCTATGGGCCGCCGGGATCGCTCACGATCAGCCCGACTTGGCCACCCAGGGGAAGGCGAAATGATCGCAAATGACTGCTCGGCCTGGTTGGCTTCCACAATCTCGCGCGGCGGCTATAAGCGGGCTTTTGCTGGTAAAGCTGGTCTTCAGCGGTGTTTGCAATATTCTGGCGGGAACATGCGGGCCGGAAATCGACATTGGCGCGAGCGAGAGGATGGACGATGTCCGATGAGATGAGGCAGGCCGATTTTGGTGGATATCGCATGCCGGGCAAAATCAGTCTTCAGCATCTGCGATATCTGGTCGCCTTTGCAGAGCATCGCACGCTGACCGAAGCCTCCGCCAATCTGAACGTGTCCCAGCCCGCCATTTCCCGCGCATTGAAGGAATTGCAGGCCGAACTGGGTTGCCAGTTGCTGCGGCGCGTCGGCCGCAGTCTGGAACTCACCACGGCAGGCCAGCGGGTGCTGGCGAGCGCGCGGCGCGCGCTCGCGGCCATCGACGACATGCAGCGTGTCGCCGGGGAGCAATCGGCCCATGTGTTGCGTATAGCGACGCTGGGCGCGATGGCGGCGGGCATGGCGCCCGTTCTGGAACGCTTCATGCGTAAAGAACCGCTGATCCGCATCCAGATCCAGCATATGGCGCAGGATCACGAGATGTTCGACCAGTTGCGGCGTGGCGATGTGGACGTCGGCTATTGCGGTCTTGTGAAAAGGCCGCGCGGCCTTTCGATTACGCCGACCCGGCCGCTCGGGATCGTGCTGGCCTCTCCGATCGGTACGGATTTGCCCGCTGCGGTCCGTTTCGCCGATCTTGATGGGCTCCCCATGGTCATGCCGCCTTTGACGGAGGAGCGCCGACGGCTGTTCGACGATCCCTGCTCCCGTGCCGGCTCCTTGCCCGACATCGTGCTGGAAAGCGGCGACACGACGACTTTTCTCAGCAGTATCCAGGCCGGCATCGCTTCATCCATCATGTGGGACGTCAATGCCGTTCAGTCGACCGACATAGAAATCCGCCCCTTCGATCCGCCGCGTTTCCATCCGGTCGGTTTCGTCCATGTGTCGAAACCGACTGCGCTGGTTCGCAAACTGTTGAGCCTGTCACGGAAAGTCGAACGTGAACGCGAACGCACCGCGAGCCGTCAGCCGACCGCGCCGAAATATATGTCGCAGGTTATCGAACTACCCTAATTATAACTGCTGCCATTCTTGTTTGCGGGCGGACGCCTGCCCCATGAATGTCTTGCATGAGACCCGGACATAGCCGGGCCGTCACGCCGCACCTCGCGGGGGGAGCGGCAGGCGATCCGTGAAGGGAGAGCGATGATGAAGAACGCAAGGTCTGATTGGGAGGGTGTCGCCGCTTCGGGGCCTGATGCCGGCCTGTTCGCGAAGAATTCGCTCCCCGAAGGCACCGGCACGATCACCACCCTGACCCGGTCCGCGATTTCGGTTGGTATCCCGTCATCGCCGCGCTGAAACATGCGGTGCTCGCAATAAGGGACTATGGCGATGGCAGGGTCATCGAAGCGCTGGAGGCGCCGCCGGATTTTGCAATGGAGCACCTTCATTTTTCCACCTCGACCGTCACGCAGCCAACGCGCTGAGCAACGGATGAAGAACCCCTCGATAAAGGATAATGGGACATGGCACTGACCGAAGCGGCGAACAGCTATGCCGATAATGTCGAATTGCTGAGTGTTTGGCTTCGGGACGAACTGGGATGTTCCGACATCGCTCTCGACAAGCAACGCCGCTGGCGTCCGGTCTGGCATGCTCGCGCCCGGCAAAATGGCGTGACGCGCGAGTTCCTGTTGAAAGGCGACCGGACCTGGCCCACCCATCCCTATCCGTTGGACTATGAAATGCGGATGCAGCGCACGCTGCATGAAAATGGCATTCCCATCCCGGCCATTCTGGGCATGTGCGACCGCCCGAACACCATCGTCATGGAATGGATCGACGGCGGACGCGATCCGGGCCTTGTGCAGCAGGCGATCGAAAGCGCGTCGGTGATGACCGACGACCGCTGGGCGGCGTCCTTGCGCTACATGGAAATCCTGGCTGACGTCCACCGCATTCCCTACCAGAAATTTGCCGAAGCGGGCGCCGACGTGCCGCAGGGCGCGCAAAACATCGCCATGCATAATTATGAGCGGTTCCATGCCATGACGCAGGCGCAGGGTGTGACCGATCCCATTCTGGAGTTTTGTGTCCGCTGGTTGCGGCGCAACTATCCGCGCAACCGGCAGTCCATTTCCTTCGTCACCGGCGATTGTGGGCAGTTCCTGTCCGACGGCCCGCGCGTGACCGGCATATTGGATGTGGAGATCGGCCATCTGGGCGATCCGATGCGCGACCTTGCCTGTTTCCGGGGCCGCCATCCCATCGAGAATATGGGCGATGTCCCCGCGTTGTTCCGTCATTATGAAAAGGCGATGGGCGTACCGCTCGATCATGATGCGATCGCGTTCCACACAGTCGCATTTCTGGCCGAGGCCATTTATGGCCCGCTGTTCGGCCTGTATGAAACCGGACGCGGCGGCGACTGGGTCGAGGCGGCGGTGCAGGTGCCTATGATCGGACGGCGCTGCATGGAGGCGCTGGCCGAGATATTGGAGATCGAACTGGATGAAATCCAGCTTCCGCCTCCAGCGCCTGCGGATCGGGACGAACTGGCGCTCCGCAAGCTGGCGGCAGAGATCGACCGTCTCCCTGAAAGTGAGGCGCTGCAAGGGTGGCAGCGCAATATCCTTGCGTCCATCCCGCACTATCTTGAGCAGAAGGCCCGCTATCGCGACTGGCTGCGGGAGGAGGATCTGCGCGATCTGGAAAACCTGCTCGGCAAGCGTTTCGACGACGTTTCCAGCGGCGATGATGCCCTGATGCATTTCATCGCGGCCAGCACGCCGGAGCATGACATCCCCCTGACGCGCTTTTTCCACCGGCGGATGTTGCGGCAATGTCTGGTGATCGCCGGCGCCGATGCATCCGCCGACCATGTCCTTCTGGCACGGATGGAACCGCTGGTGCGAGGGGAGGCTGCACGGCAAGGCTGACGGGCGTTTTTGGCGGAGGAGAGGCGCGACCTTTGGTCGATGGATGGCGACCATATCGCCATTTCCTGCCATGAACCCGCCAGTTGGTCGCGCACGCGGAGCGGTTGGACGTCGATCAGGTCAGGATGAGCACGCGCGCATCCTGACCATGGGATGATTTGACGACGACATTGCCCGCCAGGTTCACGAACTCGATATCGATTTTGGCTTCGCCGATGGAAAGGTTGCTGAGCGTCAGCATGTCCAGAAAGTCGGGCAGAGTCGGTTCGATCAGCCGGACCCGCTGCGCGTCCGTGTCGAAATTCAGACCCAGGCTTGCCTGGATGAGCAACAGCGGAGCGGCGGCCGACCATGCCTGCGGGCTGCATGCGACGGGATAGAAGGTCGGACCCTGCGCCCGTCTGCGGGGAAAGCCGCAGAAGAGTTCGGGCAACCGCATCTGGTCGACATAGGTGGCTGCGGCAAAGAGACCCTCGAAAACCGTCGCCGCTTCCTTCCTGTAGCCATAGCGGGAGAAACCCGCCGCGATCAGCGCATTGTCGTGCGGCCAGATCGACCCGTTATGATAGCTCATGGGATTATAACGGGCTTCCGTCGATGCGACCGTGCGGATGCCCCATCCGGAAAAGGACGCCGGGGCCATGAGCGATCGCACGACCGCATTAGCGCGATCCTTCCGCGCCAGCCCGGCAAAGAGGACATGGCCGGCATTGGACGACCGAACGCGGCAGGGGCGTTTCCGTCCGTCCAGAGCCAGCACATAGGTGCCAAGCTCCTCATCGAAGAAGGCCGCGTCGAATGTATCGCGCAAATGGTTCGCCCGCTCCACATAATGGCTGGCCCGGTCGACTTCCCCCAGCCTGGCGAAGATCGCGGCGGCGGCGTTCCATGCGCCGAACACATAGGCCTGCACCTCGGCGAGCGCGATCGGCCCCTGTGCAATCGTCCCGTCGGCATGGAAGATGGAATCGTGGCTGTCCTTCCAGCCCTGATTGACCAGACCCGCGTCCGTCAAACGGCCATATTCGACGAACCCGTCGCCGTCCCTGTCGCCATAGACGTCGATCCAGTTCAGGGCCGCATCGAGGTTATCCCTTATCCCCGCGATAAAGGAGATGTCGTCCGTCCGTTCCAGATAGACGCCCGCCAGCATCACGAAAAGCGGCGTTGAATCGATGCTTCCATAATAATGGCGGAAAGGAACCTCGCCCAGTTCGGCCATTTCGCCATGGCGCACTTCGTGCAGGATCTTGCCCGGCTCGGCATCGGCCGCCGGATCGAAATCCGTCGCCTGATGCGCGGCCAGATAGCCCAGCACCCCGCGGCTGATCGCCGGGTCCAGCCAGAGCGTCTGCATCGCGGTGATGAGCGCGTCCCGCCCGAAAATCGTGCTGAACCATGGAATGCCGGCATAGGGATAGGGACCATATTCGGTCTCGGTCGAAAGCATGGCGATGTCCGCGACGGCGCGGCGGGTCACTTCGTTGAAAAGCTGGTTGGAAGAATGGATCGTGGCGCCGCGCGCCAATGCCTGCCGTGATCCCTGCATGGCTTCGCGAAGGGATTTCAGGAAACGCTTGGGCAGGTCATCGTCGGACTGTTCGGCCACGCAGCCGATCCGCATGAAGATCGTGCACCGCTCCGCCGGGGACAAAGTGATGTCGAAAAGGGCATCCGTGGCCGTCAGTTGCCGGGGGACCGGATCGAATTCGATCTGGGTAACGCGATCCTGATCGTCCCGGCCTTTGTAGCGAAGGCATACTGTATCGGACTGTATTTCCGGTTCCATCATCGCGCCGCGCCGCAGGCGAACGGTGCCCCGGATCTCGAACAGATCCCGGAAATCGGCATCGAAGCTGATGCCGACCGTCATCTGCCGTGTCTGCTTGTCGAAATTGCGGATGGTGATGCGTTCGTAAACGGCGCTTTTCCACAGGAACCGGGTCCGGCGAAGGTGGATGAGGTCATGTTCGACCTCCACCCGGCCGTCCGCCCCTATGAAATCGGGATTGGCCAGATCGCAGGTCAGCATCGTGTTGTCGTCCCGCAGGCCCGAACTCAGCAGGATGGGGCGCTGCCCGTTCACCGTCAGGAACAGGTGGGAGAGGTGCCGCGTGTCGCGATAATAAAGCCCCTCCGGACTGCCCGGCCCGGAAATGGCGTCTCCGCTGTGGTCGAACACGGCGAAGCTGTCGCCATGTTTCAATGTGCGCGGGCGGCGTTCGTGCAGCGAGGCGGTTGCCGGGATGAAGAACTGCGTGTTCATCTGCGACAGCCTCTGTTCCAGGTCCGCATTCGCCAGGTCGGTTTGCGACTGGATGGATGATGCCATGGGCTGTCCTTTACGCAACGATTTGCAGGTCGGCTTCTTCCCCCAGCTGACGACGCAGGCGCGCCGCTTCCATGCGCGCGCCGGGCAGGCCACGATAGAGCGAGATATAGTCGCGCGCCATGCGTTCCGCAGTGAAACGTGCATCAAATGCGGCACGGACCCGCCTGCGGTCGAGATCTTTCAATCTTGCCACGGCCGCCACCGCTTCATCCTCGCTCTCGACGATGAAGCCGGACACGCCCTCGTCGATGATCTCCGGGACCGATCCGCAGCGAAAGGCGATGACCGGCGTGGCGCAGGCCATGGCCTCGATCATCACCAGCCCGAACGGCTCGGGCCAGTCTATCGGGAAGATCAGGGCGCTTGCCTGCCCCAGAAATTCCGCCTTCTGCCGTTCGTCGATCTCGCCGATGAAGCTGACATTGGGATGGCGTTCGACCAGCGGCGCGATTTCCGTTTCCCAATAATGCCGGTCGACCGCATCGATCTTTGCCGCGATACGCAGCGGCATACCCGACCGGGCGGCGATGCGGATGGCCCGGTCCGGCCGCTTTTCGGGGGAAATGCGCCCCAGAAACGCCAGATAGCCCTGACCTGGCCCCAATTGCGGCGGCAGCAGGTCCGCAGGCAGGCCATGATGGATGGTCCCCGCCCAGGTGACGGGCGGCATCGGCAATCTCTGATGGTCGGAGATAGACACCAGCGGATGATGCGGAAACACACGATAGAAAGCGGGGAGATCGGGCAGATCGAGCCGCCCGTGCAGCGTCGTCACGGTCCTGTCCAGGCAGTCCCGCACCATGGGCATGTGCAATATGTCGATATGGAAATGAAGCGCATCGAATGCGTCGGCGCGGCGCATGACCGCTTCCAGCAGCATCATATGATAGGGGATCGGGTCGATGACCTTTCCATTCAGCCGCAACGCCATGTCCGTGACGGGGACGAGTTCCGCGCTCGTTCGGGAATCCCCACTGGCGAACAGGGTGACGTCATGGCCCTGGCGGACCAGTTCCTCGGTAAGATAGGATACGATCCGTTCCGTGCCGCCGTAAAGTTTAGGAGGAACACTTTCCGCCAAGGGTGCAATCTGGGCAATCTTCATCCATGAATCCTCACATGGCTGGCCCATCGTCGATAGCGGTCATTGGCCCGACATCATCCGGAACGACCCTCCCTATCGGAGCAGTTTCCGATTCTGGGGAGGAAGGGGGATGGATGTCTACAGGCTGATTGTGTTTCCGATATCCAACTCCGACCAGTTTCCTGGGAAAAACGATCCTTCTGGCCATTTCGCGCACGGGAAAGGCACGGCTCGGAGATGTCCCCTCACCCGTCTTCGCCACGATGCTGAAATATACGCTCTTATAACGATAGGGGGGACGAGACGTTCCCATAAATCGTGCTGATCTGGATCAACGTGCAGGACAGGCATCCGTCAAGGAACGCGCCGTCCCGTGGATCGGTCATTCCAGCTTCATCGGCATTGGAAGAATATTGCCCGCTGGCCAATTGCGGGAACAAGCGTCATGATTTCCGCAATATCACCATGGCAGGCCGGGCGTGCCCACGGCGCGCCGGGGAAACCGGGAGAGCAAGGTCATGATTGTCGGTACCGTCAGGGAAATCAAGAATCACGAATATCGCGTCGGTCTTACGCCGGAAAGCGCGCATGAACTGGCGGCGCATGGCCATGACGTGCTGGTGGAAAGCGGCGCGGGCGAAGGGATCGGCGCGCATGACGCACTTTATGAGCGGGCCGGCGCGCGCATCGTCCCGGCCGCCGCCGAAATCTTCGCCACGGCGGAGATGATCGTGAAGGTGAAGGAGCCGCAAGCCGGGGAGCGCGCCATGCTGCGGCCCGGCCAGATCCTCTACACCTATCTCCACCTCGCGCCCGACCCCGAACAGACTCGCGACCTCATCGCGTCGGGCGCGACCTGCATCGCCTATGAAACGGTGACCGACAACAGCGGCGGCCTTCCGTTGCTCAAGCCGATGAGCCAGGTCGCGGGCCGCATGTCGATCCAGGCGGGCGCGACCGCGCTCGAAAAGGCGAATGGCGGGCGCGGCGTGCTGCTGGGCGGCGTGCCGGGCGTGCTGCCTGCCAAGGTCGCGGTGATCGGCGGCGGCGTGGTCGGCTTCAATGCCGCGCAGATGGCGGCGGGCCTGGGCGCGGACGTCACCATCCTCGACCGTGATCCGCAGGCGCTCGAACGGCTCGGCATGTATTTCGAAGCGCGGGCCAAGACGCGCTTCTCCAACCGCGCCAATCTTGCCGAATGCGTGGCGGAAGCGGACCTTGTGATCGGCGCGGTCCTGATCCCCGGCGCGGCGGCGCCAAAGCTGGTGACGGCCGAAATGCTGAGGACCATGAAGAAGGGCGCGGTGCTGGTCGATGTCGCGATTGATCAGGGTGGCTGCTTTGAAACCAGCCATGCGACCACGCACGCCGAACCGACCTATATCGTCGACGGCATCGTCCATTATTGCGTCGCGAACATGCCCGGCGCGGTGGCCCGCACCAGCACCTATGCGCTCAACAATGTGACGTTGCCCCATGCGCTGCGGATCGCGGATCTGGGCTGGAAGGAAGCGATGCGCCGCGACCCGCACCTGCTCGCGGGTCTCAATGTCTGGGACGGCAGGATTACCTATCAGGCGGTGGCCGAAGATCTGGACCTTCCCTATACTCCGGCGGAACAGGCCATCGCCTGACGTTCCTCAATCCGCGTCCGGGTTACGGAAATTGAGCCGCCGCGTCACGGTATAGTCGAGCACGCCCACCAGCAGATAGCTGATCCACTGTTTCGCCAGCGTCAGCGGGCCGCGCTGCGCCTTGTAAGTCTCCAGGGTGATCCGGCGGCTTTCCTGCGCCTGGCGCGTGATGAAAGCGCGCATCCCTTCGGCAAAGGGCGCATCCTCCACTTTCAGCATGACTTCCAGATTGAGGAACAGGCTACGCATGTCGAAATTGGCCGATCCGATATAGACCGCATCGTCGATTACGATCAGCTTCATGTGCAGCTTGCACGGCTGATATTCGAAAATCTCCACGCCCCGCTTCAGCAAGGGGCCATAGAGCAGCCGCGCCGCCGCGACGGTCGCGCCATTGTCCGACCGGGCGGGCAGGATGATGCGCGCGCCCTTGCGCCGCGTCGCGCGGGCGATCCGTTTCAGCATCCCTCGGCCCGGCGAGAAATAGGCTTCCACCATGTCCACCCGCCGCGCCGTCTCCAGATCGCGTTTCACCACCGTCGCCCAGGGGCTGAGCCGGCGCGTCGGCCCGCCGATCAGCCAGCGGAACGGCGATCCTTCCTGGCGCCGCGACCGTTTGCCCCAATGCCGCACCAGCCCGCGCAGCAGGCGGAAGCTCTGCTTGCGCGTCGACACCCATCGCCAGAGCTGACCATACCACAGCGTCATCGCCTCGGCCTGCGGGCCGTCGATCATCAGGCCCAGATCGTGCCAGCAGTCATCTTCCGGCAGGCCGAAATAGCTGTCCTCCACATTAAAGCCGCCGATCAGCAGCCGCCGATCGTCGGCGATCGCCATCTTCTGATGATTGCGGATCAGATAGCGGGTGGAGCGCCGCGCGCCGAACCAACCGAAATGCCCGCCTGCCTCGACCAGCGGGTCGAAGAAGCCGGCCGGCGTCTTGCCCGATCCGAATGCGTCGATCATCAGCGTCACGGTCACGCCCCGCGCCCGCGCGGCGACCAGCCGGTCCAGCACCAGCCGCCCGCTATGGTCATCGGCAAAGATATAATAATAAAGCTTCAGGCTCTCGCGTGCGCCGTCGATCAATTGGATGAGAGCGCCGCGCAACGCCGGGCCATGATCGATCACGCGCAGATCATTGCCGTCCAGCGTGAAGCGGATGCCGTCCGTCTCCTCGGGCGATGGGGCGGGCTGGTTGGTCGCCATGCCCCGTTCATGCGCTCATTCGCCGCGCTTGGCCATAGGGGCGGGAAGTCCGGTGCTGAGTGACGATCATGGGTGAAGAGCGACTGCGCGCCTCCCTCCCCGTTCGTCCTGAGTAGCCACTTCGATAAGCTCAGCCCCGACTCAGGGCGAACAGACGTTTATGTTTCGGCAAGCGTCCGCAAACGGCCATCGCATGGACGTTGCCGCGTCAACACGGCGATTCCCTTTCATTGACTCTGCCGCCACGGCCTGTTAGGCGCGCGTCTCACGACTCTCATTCCTTGTTCAGGAGGCCCTGTTGGCCCGAGTTACCGTCGAAGATTGCGTCGACAAGGTTACCAACCGTTTTGATCTCGTCCTTCTTGCGGCGCAGCGCGCGCGCGAGATTTCCGGCGGTGCGGAACTGACCCTTGATCGCGACCGCGACAAGAATCCGGTCGTCGCCCTGCGCGAGATCGCGGAAGAAACCGTCCTGCCCGTGGATCTTCAGGATTCGCTCGTCGGCTCGCTGCAAAAGGTGCAGATCGATGACGACGACACGCCCGATGAAATCGGTTCGATCGCCCAGTCGGCGGAGGCGCTGCGCCTGACCGCCGCCGCGCCGCCGCGCAACCAGAATATCGGCGGCGATTACGACGGCTGATCCTCAACGGTTCGGAGAGGGAATGAGGCCCGGACTGCACTGGCAGGACCGGGCCTCACTATTTTTGCGCGCTATGCAGGCGTGCTTACCGCCAGTGCCTGCACGTCACGCCCGCGCCGGATCGCCCGCGACCATGCGCGTGACCTCATAGGTCATCACGACTTTTTCATCCTGATTATAAATGGTGACGTCCCATTTCACGATGGCGCGGTTACCCTTGCTCGTGGGGCGGATGTCGGTGGTTTCCAGCACGGCCCAGATGGTGTCGTTGACCAGCACGGGCGCCACCACCTTCATATGGACATCCAGCAGCGCGAGGCCGACGCCCTGGATCGCCGACTGGAAGATCAGCCCTTCGATGAAGCTGTAGGTGAGCGCCCCGGGCACCAGCCGCCCTTTCACCGCTCCCTGATAGGTCGCATCGGTGAACAGCACTTCCACCATGCCGGTGGCCGAAATGAAGTTCACCAGATCGGCTTCGGTGACGGTGCGGCGCCATGTCTTGCCCTTTTGCCCCACCGCCAGTTCCTGCCAATAGGCGCCCCGGCCCAGTTGCGGAATGGAATCGAATGCGCTCACTCATCTGCTCCTTGGATCGTCCATATCGATCGTGGCGGTGTGGCCGCCCGCCCTTCCTCCTGCATGTAGTGCGCCTTCTGAACGGCCCCGAAAACAGAAAAAGGCCGCGTGCTCCCGAAACGGGGGCGGCCGGTCCGACAGGATCGGATTTTCCATGGTCCAACGGAACAGATTGACAAGCTTCCCTAAACAGGATGATCCATCGGCATGACCTTGAAGGTCTGACCGGAGGCCGTCGGGGGACGGCGTCCTGCAATGGGGGGAATGATGGGGGGCTGGAAAAGACTTTCGGCATGGGCTGCCTGCGCGCTGATGATGGCGTCACCGGGCCTCGCGCAGGAAAAGACCGGGGTGAAATCAGGCTTCATCCTCCCGCCGGGCAGCGCCCGGATCGTGCTGATGCGGCCTTCCGTCATCGTCGGCGCGCAATCGACGGGCGGCATGTTCGAACCCAATGCCGATTGGACGGATGAGGCGCGCCGCAATATCGACCGCGCCATTCAGGATATTCAGGGCCAGCTTGGCAACAGCGTGGCCGCCTATGACAGCGAAGCGGAGGAAGCAGGCGCGCTCAGCGGCGAATATCGCTCGCTGTTCACCTCCGTCGCGGATTCCGTGCGCGAATATCAGTTCTTTCCCGGCAACCGCCTGCCCACGAAAAAGCGGGACAAGGGCTTCGACTGGAGCATCGGCACCGATGTGGCCGACCTGCCGGGCCTCAGCAACGCCGACTATGTCCTCTTCATTTCCACCGAGGATCATTATGGCTCCACCGGCCGCAAGATGCTTCAGATCTTCGCGGCCATGGGCGGCGTGTCCGTCCCCACCGGCCTGCACAAGGGCTATGCGGGCCTTGTCGACGTCAAGACGGGCGAACTGGTTTGGCTTAATGCCGATCTTCAGATGGGCGGGGATGTTCGTACTGCCGACGGCGCGCAGAAACGGGTAGGCCAGTTGTTCGAGGGCTTTCCCGGCCGAACCATGCCTCTGGCCCAAAACGCCCTGCCCGGACCCGCGCAACCGTGAAAAGGGCGCTGCTGGCGCTGGCCATGGCGCTGGGCCTGCCGGGCGTGGGCCACGCCGAAACCTTCACGCTTCCGCCTTTCACGCAGGCCTATGAACCGCAAGGGGTGGACGAGCGCGGCGCGTGGATGACGGCGGACGAGCAGGAAAGGCTGCTGCGATCCTCGAAATTCGTCATCAGGGACGATGGGCTGAACCATTATGTCCGGGGCGTGTTCTGCCGGACTGTCGGGAAGGACCGGTGCGCCAATGTCCGCATCTATGTGATGCGGATGCCGGAATTCAACGCGACCATGTATCCCAACGGCATGATGACCATCTGGTCCGGCCTGCTGCTGCGCGTCCAGAGCGAAGCGGAGCTTGGCGCGGTGCTGGGCCATGAATTCGGCCATTTCGAAAAGCGCCATGGCGTTTTCGGCTTCAAAAACAAGCGCACCATGTCCGACGTTATGGCGTGGATCGGGGTGGCCGCGCCGCAATCGGCGGGCTTTCAATATTCGCTTTTGGGGCAGGTCTATGCCTTCAACCGGGAGCAGGAGAGGGAAGCGGACATGATCGGCGTGCAATATCTCGCCGCCTCCGATTATCCTTCCTCGGCGGCGGCGCGGGTCTGGCGGCGGCTGATGGCCGAACAGGACGCCTCGGCCTCCGCGCGGGGCCGCAAGGCGAAGCATGGTTATGCGGCGGGCTATTTCGCCAGCCACCCCAGCGAACTCTCCCGCGCCACTACTTTGGAGGCTGCCGCCGTCCGCTATGGGGATGAGGGCGACGAAGGCCGCGCCGCTTATGCACAGGCGCTCAAGGATTGGCTGCCGGAATTTCTGGGCGACCAGATCAAGCGGAATGATTTCGGCGGGTCCGACTTCATTCTCAGTCAACTGGCATCGGACGGCTGGAGCGGCCCGCTGCTGTTCGCGCGCGCGGAACTTTACAGCCAGCGCGGCAATCCCCGCGACTATGTAACCGCCGCGCAATTTTACGCGCAGGCCATTGAAAAGGGCTATGCCGCGCCAAAGGCTCTGCGCGGGCTGGGTCTGGCGCAACTGCGGACCCAGCAGACCGAACAGGGCAAGGCGTCCCTGCGCCAATATCTTCAGCAATCGCCCGACGCCAGCGATGCCAGTCTCATCTCCTCGCTGATCGGGAATTAGGGTAAAATCATGAAAATCCCATATCGCTTCGCCGCCGCTGTCCTTGTCGTGACGAGCGCGCCCGCTCATGCCGGCAATCGCCTCATGCCTGCGGGCACGCCCGCGCAGATCGCGGGCACGCCGCTGTCCGTCACCCCGCCGATCGATTGGAACCGGCTCGGCCTGCGGCCCGGCAAGTTCGCGGAGACATGGACGCTGGACGGCGACAGGCTCAACAAGGTCGTTTTCTTCTCGGGCGTGCCCGCCGGATCGCCCCTGTTCCGCGAGATTGACCGGAAGAACCGGCCGCTGCCCACCGTTTCCGCCGCCATGCTGGCCACGGACATCCCGGTGCTGCTGGAAAGCAGCTATCGCATCGTCATGGACACCGCCCTGTTCCAGGTCGACGCCATGGCGCCCACGTCCGTCGGCGGCCATGACGGGCTGCGTTTCTCCTATAGCTACACCCGCCAGAATGACGAGCTTCGGCGGAAGGGCGAGGGCAGGGCGGCACTGGTCGGAGGCAAGCTGTACATGATGCTCTATGAAGCGCCTGCGCTCCATTTCTACGACCGGAATGTGGAAGATTTCCACAAACTCGCGGACACGGTGAAATTCTGAACGCCCTTGAGGCGCGGACTTCCCTATCCCGCTCTCACGCCGGGCAATCGGATCGCCAGATGCAGTCCCGAGCTTGACGGGACAATTTTGATCATGCCCTGATGAGCATGGACAATCGCCCGCACCATGCTCAGGCCCAGTCCGTGACCCGGTTTCGAGTGGGTCGGGTCCAGCCGGACAAGGCGCTCGAAAATCTTTTCCCTGCCATTTGCGGGAATACCGGGGCCGTCGTCCGCCACCGTCAGAACCGCCGCGCCCTGTTCAACGGCGAGCGTGATGATGGCGTTGGCTCCATCGCCCGCATGGACGAGAATATTTTCCAGCATATTGGCGATGGCGCGCTTGAGCAATTGTGCATCGCCGCGGATGGTGACGTCGTCCAGCATAGCGGTGATGGTGCGGCCTTCGTCGTCGAACGCCGGGCGATAGGCTTCGACGATGTCCGCGACGATCTCCGCGAACGGCAGGAGGATGAAGCGCTTGCGGACGGCCAGGCCCTGCACTTCCGAAATGCCGAGCAAGCCTGCGAAAAGGTCCAGCAGCGCGTCCATGTCGGCGATCGTTCGTTCAATCCTGTCGGCCGTCGCCTCATCGGGCGCTGCCCGCATCAGGGCTTCCATGTCCTGCCGGATACGGCCCAGAGGCGTACGCATGTCATGCGCGATGTCGCTGGAAACCTGACGCAGCGACAGCATCAATGTTTCGATGCGGCCCAGCATGGCGTTGAGGATCATGGAGATGCGATCGAACTCGCTGCCCGAACCGTCGATGGGAACACGGCGCGTATAGTCGCCTTCGATGATGCCCTGCGCGGCTCCGCTGATCAGCACAAGCCGCCGGCGGATCAGCCGTCCCAAGGCAATGGTGCTGACGGTCCCGGTGAGCAGGATCACGCCCAGCCCTGCCAGCGCCACCAGCAGGATGCGGTCGTCGGCGCGGCTCAGCGCATCGCGATCGCCGGCAACGACGATCTGTCCGCCATCCGGCAGGCTCCGGCCCAGCGCCTGCGCTTTTCCGGTCGAGCCATCGGGACGGCGGATGGGAAGAAACTCGGTCCATCCGTCCGGCGGAAGCCTGGGGATCAGCGATCCGGCGATCCTGTTCCCCTTCGCATCGGACAAGGCATAGAGCATCATGCGCCCTTCGCCGCCCGCCCCGGCGAGATAGCCCGTTCCGCCGGTTGTCCCGCCATCACGCATGTGCACGAATTGCGCCAGCGCCGCCGTGCCGTGCGATGCATGATATTCAAGCAGCGCATCCATCTCCAGTTCGATCCGATGATCGATCTGCGCCTCGATTTCGCGGTGGGAAATGAAGATCGCGGCGGCGCCCAGCGCCAATATGACCAATCCTGATATGCTGGCGGTCAGGATGGACAGGCCCTTTATGGTGCGGGGGACGATCATGCAGTCATTGTCCGCCGCTGACGATCATGTAGCCCGATCCGCGAATGGTCCGGATGACATTGTCGGCCCCGCCCTCGTTCAGCTTGGTGCGTAGCCGGCTCATATGCGTTTCGACGATGTTGGTCTTGGGATCGAAGCCGAAATTCCAGACCCGGTCGAGCAACATGGTCCGCGTGACGAGCCGATCGGCATTGCGAAGCAGATATTCCAGCAGGCTGAATTCGCGCGGTTGCAGGTCGACCGTGCGACCATCGCGCTTCACGGTGCGCCGCACGAGATCCATTTCGATACCCCCGACGCGCAGCAGGGTCTGTGCATCGCCTCGTTCGCCGGGCGGCGGCCGCCGCGCCAATGCGCCAAGGCGCGCCGCCAGCTCCGCAAAGGCGAAGGGTTTGATCAGATAGTCATCCGCGCCTTCTTCCAGCCCGGCGACACGATCCTCGATTCCCGCCATGGCGGACAGGATGATGGCGGGGGACTGGCATCCCGCTTCGCGCGCCAGCCTGAGCATGGTGAGGCCATCAAGGCCCGGCACCATTCTGTCGAGGATGAGAATATCGAAGGCTTCGGCCAAGGTCCGCGCGAGCGCGGCTTTCCCCTCGCTCTCGGCCACGACCTGATGCCCCAATTCCGTCAGCCCGCGCACCAGATAGTCGCGCGTCTCCCTGTCATCTTCCAGCAGCAATATCCGCATCGCATCCAACCGTACATTTCCGTCCTCCATGCTGCAACGACCCCCCCCCGTATAACATTGGCATTTCTATACCATTTCCCAATGTTGTTCGATTTGATGGACCTTGTGCCGCGTATCAGTAAACACGCCGAAGCTGCGAGTCATTATTATTAGCTTTCTCATTAAGAGGAAAAAATGGCGGAAATCATGGATGGGCCTGATCGCTATATGCGCCATGCGGCTGGTCCGGCTGCGTTCATGGAGGCTGGCCTGTCATGAAGTCCGGACATATCCTCGCGCGGCGCAATGTGCATGAGCGGCAGGTGATTGCGTGCCTGCGCGGTGGCCTCACCTTCGAATTGCGCGACATTCCCGATGCGAAGGACGCCTTTTCCAATCTGGCCGATATGGCGCAGCGCCGCGGCGCGGTCATCTTTGCCCGTGAATCGCCCTTTGTCGGCGATGCGGAGATCGAAATTCTGACACGGATCGCCGCTGCCCAGCGCTTGGGAAGGCGGGCTCCCTCGCATGGGGGCGGCATGGAATGCGATGCGCTGCTGCGCTGCGCGACGGTGCTGCGCGAGGCCGGCATCTGGCTGCCGTTGGCGGCATCGGCGGGCGGTTCGCGTCGGCAGCCCGAGCGTGGGGCGTTGGCGCGCCATCGGTTCGCAAAGGGTGAGGCGGTGCGGGCGCGGGCCTTGTCGCTTGCCCGAACGCGTCAGGTCGCCAGCACGGAAGAATTCGCGGCCGTTGGCGTTTCCCGTCAATATGTCAGTCAGTTGTGCAAGAACGGCTATCTCGAGCGTGTTCGATATGGCTGGTATCGCGCGGCGCCCGTTTCGGATCGCGGCTTCGCGGCCGATCGCTACGCACGCGCATAAATATTCAACGGGGCCGGAAGCAACCGGCCTCCTCATCATGCCGAAAAGGGGCAAACATCGTGAATCTGAATGAACCGCGCCATCGCGCGTCTACTGCCAGCAGCTTTCTGGCCTTGAGCTGCGTGGGACTATTCGTTTCCGCTGCGCCGGCTATTGCTCAGTCCGCCGATCAGGCTTCGTCCGATGACGGCCAGGGCCGCAAGCTGGGCGGGATGGTCGTCACCGACACGGCCATTGATGAGCAAGGCTATAAGGTCGACAAGCCGGACTCGCCCAAATACACCGCGCCGCTGGTCGACACGCCCCGGTCCATCACCGTCATCCCGGCTTCCGTCATCAAGGACACGGCCTCGGCGTCGCTGACCGAAGCGCTGCGGACGGTGCCGGGCATCACGCTGGGCGCGGGCGAGGGCGGCAACCCGCTGGGCGACCGCCCCTTCATCCGCGGCTTCGATAGTCAGGCGAGCACCTATCTTGACGGCGTACGCGACCTTGGCGCGCAGAGCCGCGAAATATTCGCGATCGAGCAGATCGAAGTGGTGAAGGGTTCCGACAGCACGACCGGCGGTCGTGGCGGCGCGGGCGGTTCGCTGAACCTGGTATCGAAGACGCCCAAGGCCGACCGCTTTATCGCGGCGAGTGGCAGCGTCGGCAATGCCGATTACAAGCGCGCCACCATCGACATCAACCAGCCGCTCAGCGATTTCGTGGGCGTCCGGCTGAACGCCATGTGGCACGATCAGGATGTTGCGGGCCGCGACGACATCTGGTCGAAGCGCTGGGGCGTCGCGCCCTCGCTAACCCTTGGCCTGAACGGTCCGACCCGCCTGACCTTCAGCTATTATCATCTGCACACCAGCGAATTGCCGGATTCGGGCATCCCCTATCTCTATACCAACGGAAACGCGCCCGCTGGCGTCACCGAAACCGGACCGGCGCGCGATTTCACGACGATCGGCGGCCGGGAGATCAGCGTGCCGCGCGGCGCTTATTACGGCCTCAAGTCCCGCGATTTCCGCAAGACGGATGTCGACAATTTCACCATCCGCGCGGAACATGACTTCGGCGGCGTGACGCTTCGCAACACGTCGCGCTATGGCCGCAGCACACAGGGCTATGTCTGGACCCAGCCTGACGATCAGCAGGGCAATGTCTACGGCACTGACGCCGCCAATCCGGCGACGGCGGGCGGCTATGTATGGCGGCGCACGAACACGCGCAATGGTTATGCGGAAGGTCTGATCAACCAGACAGACCTGTTCGGCACCTTCAACACCGGCGGCATCAAGCACAGCTTCGCGGCGAGTGTCGAATTCAGCACCGAAAAGACCGCCTATGGCAGCTATGTCTCGAACGCCGCCACCGGCGCGCCGATCGCCACCGGCTCCACCCTGACGCCGCGCTGCTCGGTGGAGATGATCGCGCGCTATAATTGCACGACGGTCGACGCGCCGAACGCGTCGGACCCGTGGGTCAGCTATGCCAGCGACACGTCGAGCATGCTCGCCACGATAGAGAAGAGCCTGCCCAAGACGCGCACCATCGGCGAAACGACCACCAAGGCGGTGTCGCTGTTCGATACGATCACGATCACCGACGCGCTGCTCATCAATCTGGGCGGCCGCTATGACCATTATGAAACGAAGCTAAGCCCCGGCCTTGCCGTGGATTCGACCGACAACCGTAGCTGGATCTCGCGCAAGGACGATCTGTGGACCTATCAGGCGGGCCTTGTGTTCAAGCCCGCTTCGAATGGCAGCATTTATGTTTCGACGTCGACTGCCGCCACGCCGCCCGGCTCCTTCCTGGGTCAGGGCAGCGAATCGAACGGCCTGACAGCGGGTCGCTCGGAAGTGCTGGCGAGCCTTGACGACCTGAAGGTTGAAAAGACCCGCTCCTATGAAATCGGCACTAAGTGGGATCTGTTCGGCGACAGTCTGGCACTGACGCTCGCCGCCTTCCGCACTACGACGAAAAATGCCCGCGCGACCGCCGAAAACGGCTTGGTCACGTTCATCGGCGAACGGCGGATCAAGGGCATCGAATTCGGCTTCAACGGCAACATCACGCCGGAATGGAACGTGTTCGGCGGCTACACCTATATGGACTCCAGGATCGTGGACGCGGGCTATACCGCCACGACGGTCGGCGGCGTCACGCTCTACGCGCCCGCCGCCAGCACGGGCCGGCAGTTCCCGAACACGCCCAAGCACAGCCTGACGGCCTTCACCAACTACAAGATCACGCCTGCCTTCACTGTCGGCGGCGGCGCGATCTACATGAGCAAGGTCTATGGCGGCTATTCCGATACCCGCACCATTCAGAACAACGCGGTGGTCATCACCAAGTCGCTGGCGCGCATGGTGCCCAGCTACTGGCGCTTCGACGCGAACGCATCCTACAGCTTCAATGATGCGGTCAGCCTTCAGGTCAACGTCAACAACGTCTTCAACAAGCGTTATTATGACAAGGCGTATGCGGCGCACTATGCCAATCAGGCAGCGGGCCGCACCGCCATCGCGACGCTCAACATCAAATATTGAGCTTGCCTGCTCTCCTCGGAAGGCAAGATGGCCCGCCCTGCAAGGGGTGGGCCATATTCACGGGAGCCAATGCATGTCGCCCCATTCGAAACTGATCGCCATGAACGAAGCGGATCGCGCCGCCGCGCTCGCCGGGCCGCCGGAAGAGGTGGCCGCCCTGCTGCTGGAGGCGGCCGAGGCGGGCCATGCGGAGGCGCAGTTGCTCATCGGGCAGCTTTATCTCGATGGCAAAGGCGTGGAACGCAATCCGGTCGAGGCGCTTCGATGGTTCGGCATCGCGGCCAAGGACGGCAACGTCATGGCCATGAACATGGTGGGGCGCTGTTGCGAGCATGGCTGGGGCGCCGCCATAGACAAGAGCTTGGCCGCTCAATGGTATGGGGCCGCAGCGGAACGCGGTCTGGACTGGGCCATGTACAATCTCGCGACGCTGTATTCGTTGGGCGAAGGCGTCAGCGAAGACAGGCCGGAAGCGCTGCGCCTCTTTGAGCAGGCGGCCGCGCTCGGCCATGCCAAATCCATGAACATGATCGGCAGCTTTCATGAGGATGGCTGGGTCGTCGAGCGCGACATCCGGCAGGCCGCCCGCTATTATGAAATGGCGGCCAAGGGGGGCGATTTTCGCGGCCAGTTCAACCATGCCCGCATGTTGATCGATGGTGGCGACATCGCGGGCGCGCGGCTCTGGCTTGCGAAAATGTCGGAGACGGCCACGCCCGCTTTCCTGGCCAAGACGAAAATATGGATGGCTGCTCAATCCGATCCCGTCTGGCAGCAGGCGTTAAGCAGCATGCAGGCGCGATAGCCTTCCCGGATCATTTGCATTAGCTGCCGTGAGATTATTCGCCTCGTGCATGCCCCTTTTCGCGAAAGGAGGCATGCACGAATCTACATGGGGGGCGAAGGCGCGGGATCGGCCCGGGTGGAACAGGCCGCTTCCAGCCTGACCCACCCGTCTGGCGATTTTACAGACCGTCAAGGCCCTTGCTGACCAGGACATTCACCGCAACACGGCGGTTTTGCGATTTGCCTTCGACGGTATCATTGCTCGCCAACGGGTCCGCTTCGGACATCCCGGACGGGGTAAGCATGCGATAGGGCTTCCAGCCGCACACCTGCTGAAGGTAATTGACGACGCGACCGGCTCGCTTTTCGCTCAGTTCCTGGTTGAAGTCGGAGCTTCCGGTAGAATCGGTATAACCCACGACAAGCAGCAGGGCGTTGTCCATCCCCTCAGCAGCCGTTGCCGTGGCGCAGAGATCATTTTTCGCCTGAGCAGACAGCACGGCCTTGCCAGTATCGAAGTTCACATTGGTCGTGCTTTTGATATTATATTGATCGATGTCGCCCACGCGACCGCGCAGCGCCTCTGTCGCCGCGGTCTGTTCCGCAAAGCCCTGTGCGGTGCCGTTATGGATCATGGATGCGGTCTTGAGATCCTTGTTCTTAAGATCGATCTGGCTTGCCAGCAGGCCACTGCCCGATTGCACCGTTTTGATGGTGACCGGCAGGCCGTTGAGCAGCGATTCCGCGGCAAGCTTGCTGCGATGGAGGCCCAGGAATCCCCCGCTGGCCTTGATCCGGGTGGCGTCATTGACGGCGATAGCCGTGTTGGTGCCGTCGGAGGCGGTGACTTGTATGCTGTCGCCGCTGCGCGCGGAGATAATGCCTTCGATCTCCGGCCCTTCGGCCAACTCAGCCGTTTCAGGCGAAGGCGGCATATGGACCGTCGCCGAAAGGTCGGCCTGGGACTGGTCCTGCGGTTCCTGCGCGGCCAGACTGGCGGACGCCGTGGCGGTAAGCATGGCCAGCGACAAGAGAGCCCTTGGGGTCTTGGAAACGACAATCATTGCGATACTCCTTCAAACTCGACCGGCCGTGCCTGCATGATCGCCGTTCTCGTCCGACCGTCGTTCCCGCGATGGCGTGTCCAACTCTCAGACTCCCTTTGACCCTTGCTGCGTACGATGCGCGGCATCGATGCCGCACTTGAACGACCTGGATTTCCTGCGTGTTCGGACCAACCTTTCTAGCGCATGAACGCCGCCAGTAACGCCGGGCGCCGCGGGGGTAATTGGAGCACCTCTTGCGGCGAACTGATGTAGATTGCGCCACACGAACGGCCTCAGCGCACCCTCGGCGCACAAGGAAAATGGAAACTATGCTTCCCGGTTCCAAACATTCGCCGGTGCATCTTCGGGTCTGCTTCGGTGAACCCCGGACCGGTCCTGAATGACCGGAACGGCGCTTCGTGGCCGATCTGCCGCGGCGATCCGGTCGCTGCGCGCCGATCTCATCTGGCGCGCGCATCGTGTTGAGGGGTTTTCAGCCGCTCGATCTGGGTGTTCGCGCGCAAGGGTCGCGCATCGCCATTCGCGACCACGGACAATCCTGCCGCATTCGGCAGCCCGGGCCATGCATGGAACGCCTGATGTTACGGCTTTACCTCAGAGCGCGTGCCCAATCCGTTCGATGCGGGTGGTGGCATCAACTCCCTGATCACGCCCCAATAGCCCCGCGTAACATGCGCGTCCGCCGCATAGGCCGGGTCGGTCATCAAATGGGCGTGCAGTCGGCGCAGATTGGTCCAGGGCACTGACGGGAACAGATGATGTTCCAGATGATAGCTCACGTTGAAGGGCGCGATCAGAAACCGGTCGAGGAATGTGGGGATGACGGTGCGCGTGCCGTTGAGTTCCCGTTCGTCGGCGACGCCATTATGTTCGGCCATGGCCCGAATCCGATTGAAGACATTGGCCCAGATGAAAAGCGGGATCATCAAAAGGCCCAGTATTTGCCAGCGAAAGGGCGACCACAGGATCAACCCGTAAAACAGCACGGCCCAGACCACATAGCGGATACGCAGAGCCAGGCGAAAATCGAAACCGAAGCGTTTCGGATTGTGAAAATTGGCGAAGGGCGCCCAGACCCGGCTGTCGCGCGCCATGCGATAAAAATTGAGACCGATCACACTGCGGACCAGCAACCAGGTCATGGCGGCGCCGGTTTTCGGAAAATGCTGGTCGGGGTCCCTCCGCTGGACGCGATAGTCGCGATCGCGCAGGGTGTTGGTGTAGCGATGGTGGTGCATGTGGTTGGCGCGGTACAGATCGATGCTGAAGCCGAGCGGATAAGCGACGAAAATGTCGCCAATCAGATCGTTGAGGCGGCGATTGCTGAACAGCATTCCGTGACACGCATCATGCATCATCACCGCCAGGCATTGAATGCGCGATCCGATGATGAAACCAGCCAGCAGGTAAACCGGAATCCGATCGACATGGATCGCGATCGCGCCGGCTGCGATCATTATCACCCACTGCAGGACGAGCAGCAGTGCGTTACGGCGGTTGTCGATCACGGAAAGCTCCCGGATCAGCGCCAACGTGCCACGCCGCGAATATCGATATCCGGGAGGACGCTCATTGGCGATCTCTTCCATGAGGATAGGTCTCCGGCTGCCAAACAAACTTGGGACGGACGCTATGGTTGGCGCGTTCCGACGTCAAGCGCGCAGGCCCATCTTCGCGATCCGGCCCAGCGCCCGGATAAGGTGGGAACGGGCGGATTCTTCTTACAGGCATCACCGGCATCGGTGACGGCAATATTCGCCAGCCGGACCAGGATCGATCGCCATCGGATCGCGCGACAGCGGCGTCTCAGGTCTGCTCGCGCTCGAAAGGGCGGGCGCATCGTTGAACGGCGGCATCGCTGATGGCTGGGATGGCCACTTCAGAGTCCATTTAAGACCATGCATGGCCAAACAGCCGATCCGGGCAGGTAGGCTCCCGCCCGGATCGGTCTTGCAGGTTAGAAGCCGTACTTCAAAGTCGCGCGGACATTGCGCGGCTCGCCATAAATATAGCCCCCGAACCAGCTGTTAGTGTTGTAGTAACGCTTGTCGAAGACGTTGTTCACATTGATCTGGAGCGATAGCTGTTCGGTGATGTCGTAGGCGCCCATCAGATTGACAAGCCAATATGCCTTCTGCCCCACCTTTTCCGTCTCCCCAGTGCCAGGATTTTCCGCCGTCTGGGGCGGGCGGCTTTCCCAGCGAACCGAGCCGCCGAGGCTGAAACCGCGCAACGCGCCGCCAAGCTCATATTTCGTTGCCATGCGGAACACCTTGCGCGGCTGATGTGCCTGTACGTCATGGCCATCCGCGTCCGTTGCCTTGAAGTGGCTCCAGCCCGCGCTGATGTCCCAGCCCGGCAGCACCTCACCCTGCATTTCGAATTCATAGCCCTTCGACACCGTGCCCATCGCGGGCTTGGACGCCACATCCGTGGTGCCCGGCACGAAATAGCCGATGTCGGGAACGGCGAAATTATCCTGCTCGATGCGGAACACAGCTCCCGACAGGCGCAGCCGACCGTTCATCAGATCCGCCTTCAGTCCTGCCTCGTAGTTGGCGCCTTCCAGCGGATCGAGATAGCGTCCGTTGCGGTCGCGTTCGGTCTGCGGATTGAAGATGCTGGTGTAGCTCGCATAAGCGGACAGGAAATCGTTCAGGTCCACAATCACCCCGGCATAGGGCGTGAACACATTCTTTTTCTTCAGGCGGTATGGCTCGGCCGTGTAGAGCGCTTCTTCCTCGTCTCGCACCCAGGTGCTGAGTCGGCCGCCGATAATCAGCTTTACCGGGTCCAACAGCTGGAACCGCGTCACGCCGTAAAGGGCAGTCTGCTTTGTCGTGCCGATGCCACTCATCCGGAAGCGCGGTCCCCATGTCGGCTCAGGATAGCTGCCGTCCCATGCGTTGAAATCACCGACCGGCGCGACTGTGGCGGGATCTGGATCACGGTTGGTCCAGCCCGTCTTCAGGTGATTATACATCGCGCCCACAACCAGTTCATGCTGGCGACCGAACAGGCTGTAATGGCCTTTCAGCTGGAGGTTGAGGTTCCACTGCTTGGGCTTGGTGAGATACCAGTAGGGCCAGACATTCATGCCGATGCCTGTGGCCTGATCCGGGCTGCCCCATAGCCAGATAAGTTTGGAATCTTCGGTCTGCTGGAAATAGGAGACATCGCCCTTCAACGACCAGTCGGTCGCCAGATCCTGTTCGATCGTGAGGAAGGCAGAGGTTTCGGCCGTGTCCCAGGCGTTCCAATCCGCGCCCGTGGTCTTCGAGCGCGACCATTTTGCGACCGTGCCATCGGCATACCAATAGGGCAGTTGCGCCCACATCACGCCGTTGCGCTCATCCTTCTGGTAACTCGCCCCCGCGCGCAGCCGCGTGTTCGGCCCCAGGTCCGCGCCGATCACGCCGTACAGAGTGAAACCCTTGCTGCTTTCCAGGTCTACGAAGGCATCCTGCTGGTACACTTCAGCCGCGAACCGGACGCGCACCGATCCGTCGCCGGTCAGCGGTGTGCTGACATCCGCCGTCGCCGAGAAATGGTCCCAGGATGCCGCTTCAAGCGTCACGGTACCTGTCAATTCGCGTGCGTCAGCCTGTCGGCGCACCATGTCGATGGAGGCCGATGGCTCACCCGCGCCCTGCAGCAGGCCGACCGACCCGCGAATGACTTCGATGCGATCGTAGATCACCGTGCTGCTTTCCTCCAGCCCGATATTCCCTGTTGCGAAGGGCAAACCGTCGAGCTGAAAATTGGTAATGTCGAAGCCACGGGCCGACAGCAGGTTGCGGCCCCGGTCGACGCGCTTGACGGATAGGCCGGTGGTATATTCCAGCACATCGGCAACGGTCGATGCCGCCTGGTCGTCAATCTGCTCGCGCGTGATGATCGTGAGCGACTGCGGCGTTTCACGCGGGGTCAGGTCAAGCCCGGTAGCAGCGGCATTCCTGTCCGTTCCGCTGCCATAAACGATGATGGTGCCGTCTCCAGACCCGCTTTCGTTGCGATTCTCCGCGCTCTCCTGCGCGAAAGCCGGCGCTGAAAGAAAACTTGCCGTCAGCAAAGCGAACCGAAAAGCCGGAATAACAGAACGAACCACGATACCCCCTTCAAATGTCTCCAATGTGACAATCGGCGGGCACTTACCTTAATATGCAAATGATTCGCAATATACTATTATTGGCTATTCCACAGGAGCGAGGCGCTTCAGCTTCCCCCTGCATGATCGGTCTCTTTCGCCACCCGCGCCCGAACCGGCCGGATGTTGACGGGAACGGCGGACATGCGCGGCATCGCATTGATCGGTTCGAGATTGCGATCCGTGCTGATCAACAATCCGGTATTGGCGCCATCGCGATCATAGCTGGTGTCGCCGGGAAGCCCGCCCCAACCGTGCGTCATCTGTATGACGCCCGGCTTTACCCCGGCGTCCGCCTCGACCGCGGCAGGGATCATGCCCGCGTCCGAACTGATTTCGATCCGGTCGCCATTGACGAGATCCATCGCGGCGAGATCGGCGGGGTTCAGATAAGCGAAGTTGTATGGCATCCGCTTGCGTATCGCCGGGATGTTGCGGTGCGCGGAATTCTGCACGTCGCGGATGCGGCGCGATGTCAACCTGTGGCTGAAGATGGCGCCATGGCTGTGATAGGCGCCATGACTGTCCCGTTCGTCGAGAATCTGGCGAAGTTCGGCGACGATGTCATCCGGCGCCACCGTAAAGCGGCCGCTATGCCCGTCCGATGCTGGCCCGACATATTGCGGCGTGCCTTCGTAAATGCCGCCCATTTCATCCGCCTTGATCTGCGCGAAGGGGACGGGCGCATGGCGCGCGACGATAGCGAGCAGCCTGTCGGTTGTAGGCTTGGTGGCCATGTCGAGCGGTACGCCGTCATAGACGAGATCGAGCCCCAGCCGCTTGGCCAGCCCCCAATAAATCTCCCACTCGTCGATCAGGTCCGAACCCGCCGGTGGCGCCGCGATCGCGGGCGTGTAACGAGCATAGGGTTCGGCATACAGGCTCTCATAGAGGAACATCGTCAGATCCTCGCGCTCATACCCCATTTTTGGCGGCAGGATGTAATGGGCCAGTCTTGAAGTCTCATTCATGAAAGGCTCGATGTTGACGAGCAGATCGAGCGTCTCGATCGCGCGGAGCATTTTTTGCTGATCAGGAATGACATTCACCAGATTGGAGCCGTGGCTGATGAAGCACCGGACCTGATCGGCGCCAGGCGCCAGGATCTCGTCGGCCATGATGCCGCCCATCATCTCGTCGCCGAGCATCCCATAGCCACCCACCCGGCTCTTGAAGCCCTGCTCCCAGCTGCGCCCGGCAGGGATTACCTGGGCGCGCGGATCGCCGCGCGCGCGGAGCACGCCGGGGTTCACGACGCGCTCGCCCTCCCGCTGATACCGCCCGCAGATCACATTCAGCGCCTCGATCAGATGATCGGACAGGTTGGAATGCGGCGCCATGCTCGGCCCTGTGCCGGCATAGGCTCCGCCACGCTGGCATTCGACCGCGAACAGCCGCGCCGCCGCGCGCAGATCGGCAGGATCGATTCCCGCGCGCGTGGCCACATAATCGGGGGTGAACGGGTCCACGGCCGTCCGCAGGATTTCGAGATCCGCGACATGATCCTGGCAGAAGGCCGCGTCTTCCCAGCCTTCGTGCAGGATGATGCGGATCAATCCTGCCGCGATCGTCGGATCTTCGCCGGGATAGGGCTGGAGGAATATATCGGCGAACGCCGCCGTCTCGGTCCGGCGCGGATCGATCACGATCAGTTTCATGCCGCGCGCGCGCGCCTCTTTCATCCGCTTGGTCGGATTGGTCATGTCGAAATAGCTGTTGGTCAGCGACACGAGCGGGTTGGCGCCGAACATCATGCGTACGTCGCTGTCGCGCAGCGGATGGCGCGGCGCATTCCAAAAGCCCATCCGCCCCGCCGTTACCGATTTGGCGGATTGATCGATCGTATAGGTGGTGAAATGCTTGTGCGATCCGATCGCCGTCAGAAATGCGGGCAACATGCTGGTCGCGGATGCGTTGAGAAAGGCGCCCGTGCCCCGGAAGCCACCGATGGATTCCCCGCCATATTGCGCTACGGTTGCCCGGATCGTCGCGGCAATCTCGTCCAGCGCGGTTTCCCAGGCGATCGGCGCGAACGAGCCATCCGGTTGCCGCTTGAGCGGTCGCAGCACGCGATCGGGCGCGTAATAGGCGGCGGAAGCCTCCAGACCCTTGATGCAGGCATAGCCCGTGGTCATCAGGTCATCCCGGTCGCCACGCACCTGGACGACATGATCCTCGTCGTCGAGCGTCACGCGCGTGCCGCAAAACGGCATGCAGAACCGGCAGAAGGACTTGACCTCTCGCATAACGCTCTCTCCTCGGCGGACGCTCTCGTCGCGTCCTTGCGTTGAGCTATAGCATATTTCTCGGCTGAAATGCCCCGTGCGCTGCCTACCCTAAGGCAGGCTGTTCAGGATGGTCGGGAATTCGGGCGCTGATCCAGCCATGGGGCTATGATGTCGAGAACCGCAGGCCGGTTGTGAACCAGGCCTAAGCCGATCCCCTCCGCCATATCATGCG
>Ga0180223_1000212_pt1 | contig 96699 bp, 85 predicted proteins | sample eDN5th30CKraftOP_FD_151337 | JGI IMG/M metagenome (GOLD analysis project Ga0180223, IMG submission 151337) | Enriched Organic Plus compost microbial communities from Emeryville, California, USA - eDNA 5th pass 30_C Kraft OP (version 2) (version 2) ...
CGAAGGCGCGCGGCAGCCTGCGCGACCTCATCGCAAGCTTCGACCGCTGGAGCGCGCAGCGCGAGGTCATGCCGCACACCGAACTCGCCGAAATCGTACTCGACGAGAGCGGCTACACCGAGATGTGGCAGAAGGACCGCTCGGCGGATGCCGCAGGCCGGCTCGAAAACCTGAAAGAGCTTGTCCGCTCGATGGAGGAGTTCGAGAACCTGCACGGTTTCCTCGAACACATCTCGCTAGTGATGGATCGCGAAGGCGGTGCCGACGAGGACGCGGTGTCGGTGATGACGCTGCATTCCGCCAAGGGTCTCGAATTCAACAACGTGTTCCTGCCCGGCTGGGAGGAAGGCCTGTTTCCGCACCAGCGCGCGCTCGACGAACAGGGCCGCGCGGGGCTGGAAGAAGAACGCCGCCTCGCCCATGTCGGCATCACCCGCGCGCGGCGGCGAGCGAAGATTTACTTCGCCACCAACCGCCGCATCCACGGCACATGGTCCACCACCATTCCCTCGCGCTTCCTCGACGAACTGCCGGCAGATCATGTCGAGATCGCCGAGTCCAAGGGCGGCTCCGGATGGGGCGGCGCCGGCGGCTTCGGCTCCTCGCGCTTCGACAGCGTGGAATCGTTCGGCTCGGGCTATGCGACGCCCGGCTGGCAGCGCGCCCAGTCCAACCGCGGCCGTGGCGGCTTTAATGAATCCAACGCGCGCTACAATGCGGGCGGGCGCGGACGCAAGCCGCTGACCATCGAGGGCGAGCTGGTTGCGAAATCGACCGGCAGCGAGTCCGAATTCTCGCCCGGCGAGCGCGTCTTCCACGAGAAATTCGGCTACGGCCGCGTCGCCCGCGTGGACGGCAACAAGCTCACCATCGCCTTCGACAAGGCGGGCGAAAAGAAGGTAATCGACAGCTTCGTGAAGCGGGCCTGAAGCATTCTAAAACTGCCTGCCCGCCTCTTGTTTCACCCTGACCGAGCCTCTATCTGTCCGCGACCCGCTTTCCCGCGAGCCCCCGCATCTGCATGCCAGCCATCATTACCGTCTCCAACCTGACCAAAACCTATGCGTCAGGCTTCACCGCGCTGAAGAACATCAACCTGGAAATCCGCCAGGGCGAGATTTTCGCGCTGCTCGGCCCCAATGGCGCGGGCAAGACCACGCTCATCAGCACGATCTGCGGCCTCGCGATGGCGACCGAGGGCACCGTCACCATCGGCGGCCATGACAGCGTCACCGATTACCGCGCCGCGCGCGAGATGATTGGCCTGGTGCCGCAGGAACTGCATACCGACGCCTGGGAGACCCCGCCAGCGACTGCCGCTTTCAGCCGCGGCCTGTTTGGCAAGCCGAAGAACTCCGCGCTGATCGAGAAGATCCTGAAGGACCTCTCATTGTGGGACAAGCGCAAGAGTCAGATCATCACACTGTCCGGCGGCATGAAGCGCCGCGTCATGATCGCCAAGGCACTCGCGCATGAGCCGCAGATTCTGTTTCTCGATGAGCCGACCGCGGGCGTCGATGTCGAACTGCGCAAGTCGATGTGGCAGGTGGTGCGGGAGCTGCGCGATTCCGGCGTCACCATCATCCTCACCACGCATTACATCGAGGAAGCCGAGGAGATGGCCGACCGCGTCGGCGTCATCAACAAGGGCGAGATCGTGCTGGTCGAGGACAAGGCCACGCTGATGCGCAAGCTCGGCCGCAAGCAACTGACGCTGCATTTCAACGAGCCAGTCGCCGCCCTGCCCGCCTCGCTCGGCGAGTACAAGCTGGAGCTGTCGGACGACCGCAAGGAATTGACCTACACCTACGACACCAAGGGCGAGCGCACCGGCATCACCACGCTGCTGAACGATTTGCGCGACTCCGGCCTCAATTTCAACGATCTCAACACGACGCAATCTTCCCTCGAGGAGATTTTCGTCAACCTGGTGCACCGCGCATGAACCTCTACGCTGTCCGCGCGATCTACAAATTCGAGATGGCGCGCACCTTCCGCACGCTGCTGCAGAGCGTCGTGTCGCCGGTGATCTCGACATCGCTCTATTTCGTCGTGTTCGGCTCCGCGATCGGCTCGCGGATTCCGGAAATCCACGGCGTCAGCTACGGCGCATTCATCGTGCCGGGCCTCATCATGCTGTCGGTGCTGACGCAGAGCATCGCCAACGCCTCGTTCGGCATCTACTTCCCGAAATTCACCGGCACCGTGTACGAGTTGTTGTCCGCGCCGGTCTCGGCGTTCGAGGCCGTGCTCGGCTATGTCGGCGCGGCGGCGACCAAATCCATCGCGCTCGGCCTCATTATTCTCGCAACCGCCGCGCTGTTCGTGCCGCTGAAGATCGCGCACCCTTTCTGGATGCTGACCTTCCTCGTCCTCACCGCCCTGACCTTCAGCCTGTTCGGCTTCATCATCGGCATCTGGGCGGACGGTTTCGAGAAATTGCAGGCGATTCCGCTGCTGGTGGTGACGCCGTTGACCTTCCTCGGCGGCAGCTTCTATTCGATCGGCATGTTGCCGCCGGTGTGGCGTTCCATCACGCTGCTTAATCCGGTGGTCTATCTCATCAGCGGTTTCCGCTGGAGCTTCACGGAGATTGCCGACGTCAGCGTTTACACCAGCATCGGCATGATCCTCGTCTTCCTGCTTCTGAGCATGAGCGTGATCTGGTGGATTTTCAAAACCGGCTACCGCCTCAAGCGTTGACCTTGGCCCCCAATGAAAAAGCCCCGCAAAGATGCGGGGCTTTTTTGTATCCACCTAACGCGGCTCAGTGGCGATGATGGTGACGGCGGTAATGACGGTGCCGGTGATGATAATGACGGGGGTGACCGATCACACCATTGACCGCACCCACCGCGCCGCCGACACCCGCGCCGATCGCGCCGCCCACCACACCGCCGACAGGCCCGGCTGCGCGATTGCCGCGATACGCGCCTTCCTGCGCGCCGCCGATGATGCCCTGCGCATGCCCGGCCAGAGGTGCGGCGAGCAGCATCAGGAACGCCAGGGCCGAAGCCCACGCAAAGATCCGATGAGACGGCTGGATGGTGGATGTGACTGCTTTCATTTCAGGCTCTCTTGTTGAAAGGGGCAAATGAACGACGCCACATTAACGCCTTGGTGAACCAAAGGTTTCACGCAAACGTTAGGACAGTTAATGGATCATTCCGCTGGGCGGGATGTTCTTAACGCTAGCCCGCTGGAAAAAGCCATCTTCAGCACTTAGCTCCCAAGGTTGTATCGGCCACATGGCAGGGCCGCTGGAGATCGGTAACATGCGTAAGTTCGTCATTCCGCTTGCGGCGCTGTTCATGGCGGCCGGCACGCCGATGGCTTATGCCGCGGTCGACATCGACGTGAACAAGGACATCCAGCAGATGACCGTTTCGGTCGACGGCCGGGTGCTCTACCGCTGGCCGGTCTCGAGCGGCAATCCCACGCATGAAACGCCGGACGGAAATTTCCAGACCTTCCGCATGGAGGAAAACCATTTCTCCAAGGAGTTCGACGATGCGCCGATGCCGCATGCAATCTTCTTCACCAAGAAGGGCCACGCCATCCACGGCACCGATTCCGTACGAAGCCTCGGCATGCCGGTCTCGCATGGCTGCGTGCGGCTGTCGCGCGCCAATGCCACGACGTTGTGGAATCTGGTCAAGAAGGAAGGCCTGCTGAAGACGACGGTGCATCTCACCGGCTCCTCGCGCGTGGCGCTCGCGCGCAGCCAGCGCAATGTCGCGAGCCGCGACGGCACGCTCGATGCCAACGCCAGCGCGGGTCAGCCTTTGGACACGACGCCGCAGCGCGTGGCGCCCGGCGCGATGTACGACCGCCCCGGCGACAATTCGTATTATCAGGAGCGGCAGGTCCAGCGTCAGCCGTATTATAATTACGGCAACAACGACGGCTATGGCGGCGGCGTCTCGGCCCCCGATCCGCGCGACCCGAGCCGGCGTATCTATGTCGATCCGCGCTACAGCCGCGGCTATGGCAACAATGATTACGCCCAGGACGACGGCCAGCGTTATTATCAGCGCCGCGCCTATCAGGTGCGCCCGCTGTTCGATGATGACGACGATTAACGCCGTGCGCCTCTAGTTATCGCCGTCGCGCAGGCGGCGATACACCGCGCCCAGCACGTTGGAATAATCGTCGGTCCACACCCACTCTCCGGGCGTCGGCGGCGTGCTCTGCCAGTAACTGTCCGACGCGAGACTGCCGACATCCTCCGGCTTGCGTGCCGACACCACGACATTGGTGGTGAAGATGTATTCGGCGTCTCGCCCGCTGTCCTCGTTATAGACCCAGCTTGTCATCCCGTTCGCATCCGCGATGCCGACCACGACGCTCGCCAGTTCGAGATGCCGGTTGGAGACGTGCATCACCACCGCGCCGCCCGGCGCGAGCTTGGCCTTGTAGATCGCCATTGCCTCTTTCGTCGCCAGATGGATCGGAATCGCATCGGACGAATAGGCATCGACGATGATGAGATCGTAGGTCGCATCCGGCTCGCGCGCGAAGGTCAGCCGCGCATCGCCGATCACCGGCTTGATGTCCGGCATGCAGGCGGACAGATACGTGAAATATTTTGGATTGCGCGCGGTATCGACCATGGTCTGGTCGATCTCGAAAAACTTCCATGTCTCGCCGGGCTTCGCCTGACAGGCCAGCGTGCCCGCACCGAGGCCGATCGCCGCCACACGGAGCGGCCCGCCCTTGCGCGCACGGATCGCCGCAATGGCGCGGCCGATGCCGCCGTCATTATGATAGTAGCTGATCGGCTCCGGCCTGCCGGTAACACGTGTGCCGTCATCGTTGAGAAATTTCTCCGCGCCGTGGATCGTCGTGCCGTGCATCAGCACATGATATTGGCCGCCCGGCGTCACCACGATCTTGTGGACGCCGAAGAAACTGCGCACCGTCTCGACGCGCCCCTCGTCCAGCGGATAGACGCGGACCAGCACGAGGCCGAGCGCCACCAGCGCGGCAAGCTGAAAGCGCCCCAGCCGCATCGTGATTGCAAGCAAGGCAGCGGCTGCCGCGACCGCGCCGATGGCCCATACGCGCCAGCTCTCAAGCAGCGTTTCCGCAGCACCCGTGCGGTACCCCAGCGCGATCAGCACCAGCGCAACCGCCATGGTCGCGAGCCAGAGCAGCATCGCGCCGCGCCGCGCCGGCTGCGGCGGACGGCACAATGCCGCGAGCGCCAGCAGGATCGGATATTCCGCGACCCATGAGAACGTGAACGGTGCAACCAGACCCGCGAACAGGCCGCCGATCATGCCGCCGAACGATAGCGCGACGTAAAAGCCCGTGAGATAGCGCGCCGCCGGACGGGTGCGCGCCAGTTCACCATGGCTCGCCATCGCGATGATGAAGAAACACAGCTGATGTCCGCCGAGCGTCAGCAGCAAATTCTGCTCGCCGCCGATCGCCAGCAGCACCACGACGCCCGCAATCGCCAGCGGCTGCAGCTTCAGCATCCAGGCATGCGGCAGCAGCGGCCGCGACCGGAATACGAGTACCCATGTCAGCAGATACAGCGACAACGGCAGCACCCATAACAGCGGCGCCGCCGCGACATCGGTCGAGATATGGGCGGTGACGGCAATCAGCAGTCCCGACGGCACGGCGGCGAGAAATACCCACCGTCCCCATTGCAGCCATGACGGCGCGGGCACGGCCGCATCACTATCCTCCGAGACAACAGCCACCGGCGGCGCGCGCAACAGCAAGAACCCGCAAGCCGCGATCAGCAGGATCAGCAGCCCGTAGCCCACGGTCCAGAGCAGGTTCTGCATGTGCAGCGTCAGCATCGGCTCCAGCAGCACCGGATAGGACAGCAGCGCGAGGAAGCTGCCGATGTTCGAGGAGGCATACAGGAAATAAGGGTCCGGCCCCTGCGGGTGCCCGGTGCGCACGAACCACGCCTGCAGCATCGGATTGTTCGCGGCGAGCACGAAGAACGGCAGGCCGATCGAGGCCGCGAACAGGCCAAGCAGCCAGAACGCATAGCCGCTGGCGGGCGGCTCGGCCCAGCCGCTTCCGATGGACAACGGCAGGAAAGTGAACGCCACCGCCAGCAAAGCAAGATGGATCGCGACCGGCGCCATCCGGTTCTTCAGCGTCATCAGCACATGCGCGTAAGCATAGCCGCCGAGCAGCAGCGACTGGAAGAACACCATCGCCACCGACCACACCGCGGGCGAGCCGCCGAGACGCGGCAGCACCATCTTGGTAAACAGCGGCTGCACCGAAAACAGCAGCAGCGCGCTGGTGAAAATCGTCGCGGTATAGACCGCGAGCACGACACGGTTGCGCGCGGCGGGCGATGCCGCATCGGCCGATAACGGGGAGGTCATGACAACTCCGCAAGCGGCCGCAAGGCCGGAAACGTCCGGGAACGCCGTACCGCCAGTGGACCACAGTCAGGATGAACGGACAATGACGGACCGGTGCCTGTCCCCGCCCGCGAGAAATCGCTCGCGCGCGGAACGCCGCGCATTTAAAGAGGATCGCATGTCACGATACGACGCGGTCATCATCGGCGCCGGACATAACGGCCTCACCTGCGCGGCCTACCTCGCGATGAACGGCCTGTCGGTCAAGGTCGTCGAGCGGCGCAAGGTCGTGGGCGGCGCGGCGGTGACGGAGGAATTTCACCCCGGCTTCCGCAATTCGGTCGCGGCCTATACCGTCAGCCTGCTGCACCCGCGCGTGATCGCCGATTTGAACCTCGCCGGCCATGGCCTGCGCATCGTCGAGCGGCGCGCGCAGAATTTCCTCCCCTCCCCCGACGGCCGCTATTTGCTGACCGGCGACGGGCGCACCCATCAATCGATCGGCAAACTGAGCGCACATGACGCGCTGCGGATCGACGCCTTCAACGGCGACCTCGAAATCGTCGCCGACGTTCTGCGGCAATTCCTGCTGCGCGCGCCGCCCAACGTGGTGGAAGGATTTTCACTCAACAGCCTGCGGGAAGCGTTCAACGCGCTTGAGAGCGGCAACATTCTGCGGCGGCTGTCGCTAGAGCATCAGCGGTTGCTGCTCGATCTGTTCACGCTATCGGCGGGCGAAATGCTCGACGACTGGTTCGAGAGCGATCTCGTCAAGGCGCTGTTCGGCTTCGATGCTATCGTCGGCCATTACGCCAGCCCTTATGCGGCAGGCTCCGCCTATGTGATGCTGCATCATGCTTTCGGCGAGGTGAACGGCCGCAAAGGACTGTGGGGCCACGCCATCGGCGGCATGGGCGCGATCACGCAGGCGATGGCCGCCTGCGCGCGCAGCCATGGCGTCGAGATCGAGACAGAGGCTGGCGTGCGCGAAGTTCTGGTGGAGAACGGCCGCGCCATCGGCGTCACGCTGGAGAACGGCGAGACGCTGCGCGGACGTTATGTCGTCTCCAACGTCAATCCGACGCTGCTTTACACGCGCCTTGTGCCGCAGGCGGCGCTGCCCGTGCCGTTTGCCCAGCGCATCAAAAAATACCGCAACGGCTCCGGCACCTTCCGGATGAACGTGGCGCTCTCCGAACTGCCCTCCTTCACCGCGCTGCCCGGCATGGGCGATCATCTCACCAGCGGCATCATCCTCGCGCCGTCGCTTGCCTACATGGACCGTGCGTATCACGACGCGCGGCAGCATGGCTGGAGCCGCGAGCCGGTGGTGGAAATGCTGATCCCCTCCACGCTCGACGATAGCCTCGCCCCGCCCGATGCGCATGTTGCGAGCCTGTTCTGCCAGCACGTTGCGCCGGAATTGCCGGGCGGCAAATCATGGGACGATCACCGAGAGGAAGTCGCCAATTTGATGATCGCGACCGTGGACAATTACGCCCCCGGCTTCGCGCGCAGCGTGATTGGCCGCCAGATCCTCTCCCCGCTCGATCTTGAACGGCAGTTCGGCCTCATCGGCGGCGACATCTTCCACGGCAAGCTGACGCTGAACCAGTTGTTCTCGGCCCGCCCGCTGCTCGGCCATGCTGATTATCGCGGGCCGCTGAAGGGACTCTACCATTGCGGTTCGGGCGCGCACCCCGGCGGCGGCGTCACCGGCGCGCCGGGCTACAACGCCGCGCAGACCATCCTGCGCGACCATCAGGGGATTTTCGCTTAAGCCCTGTGAGCAAGCTGTGCGGAAGGCTGTTTACAAGCTTTGGACAGCCTGTGGACAGGATGTGCGGAACCAGTCCTGCTGCTCAAACGCCAGCCGGCGGCTCGTCCCGGTGCCGGAGCGGATCGGCGACCTCATCATGGCCGCTGCGGCTGGAGAAGAACATCAGGGCCATCAGGCCGCAGCCGATGACAAGCGAGAAGAATGTGCCAAGGCCAAGTGCGATCCAGCCGTGCTTGCCCATTTCGACATTGCCACTGGCGTTCCAGACCTCGACGGCCCAGACACCGGTACCGATCAGCAGGGCGACCAAAGCGAGGACCACCAGAACCCGGCCCAGAGTCAGATTTTTCATGGCCACTCTCCCTTCGGTTGTCTCGGCATCCCTTTAACATCTATACGCAATGCATCAAATTGAAACCGATCAAACGGTCACGAATATGTAATCGTTGACCGGCCCCGCGCCAAACTACTGGCCCGGTCCCCCATACAACCAGCCCGAGGCCTTTTGCTTCACGGCAGCCATTTTCGCCTCACGGGACGGCTCGCGCCGGGGGCCAATATCCTGTAGGCACATCGTTCCACGCTCCGGCCATCCTTCGCGCCTCCATTTCGAGCTTCCATGACCTCCTCGACCGACACACTTTCCGGCCCCACCCACCACGCCACCTGCCCCGCCGGAAACGAGGCCAGTGCCAACCGGATCGTCGATGCGCTATCCGACATCTTCGACAACGGCGAAGTCGTGGTTTCGGCCTTCGAGCGGCCGGGCAGCAGCGAATGGGACGTGTCGCTGTATTTCGAGACGCCGCCCGATCGGGCCGCCATCCGTGCGCTGGTCGCGGATGTCGCGGGGGAAAATACCGCTGCCGCGCTCGTCTTCGACACGGTGGAGGCCAAGGACTGGGTGAAAGCGAGCCTTGCCGACCTTGTGCCTGTCAGCGCCGGGCGCTTCGTCGTCCACGGCCAGCACGACCGCGAACGGATCACCCCGAACAAGCTGGGAATCGAAATCGAGGCCGCGCTTGCCTTCGGCACCGGCCATCACGGCACCACGCGCGGCTGCCTGATGCTGCTCGACCGGGTGCTGTCCCAGAGCACGCCGCGCCGCGTGCTCGATCTCGGCACCGGCACCGGCGTGCTGGCGATTGCGGCCGCCAAGGCGCTGCATCGGCCCATCCTCGCCAGCGACATCGATCCGCGCTCGGTGAGCGTTGCGCAGGAAAACGCGCGCCTCAACGGCGCCGGGCAATATGTGGAAGCGATCCATGCCATCGGCTTCGGCTCGCCGCGCTTTGCGCAGGCCGGTCCGTTCGACCTCGTGCTGGCGAACATTCTCGCCAATCCGTTGCGTCAGCTTGCAGCCCCGATGGCGCGGCATCTGGCGCCGTCCGCTTTCGTGGTTCTGTCGGGCCTGCTGCCGCCGCACGCACGCGGCGTGATCGCCGCCTATCGGGGCCAGGGCCTGCGGTTGGTCCGCCGCTACGAACTCGATGGCTGGGTCAGCCTCTTGATGCAGCGGATAGCCTAAGACTGGTGCGTGCGCTTCGGCGTCACGTCGTCTTCGGTGTAACCGATATTGCGGGCATCGCGCTGGAGGCGCGCTTCCGTGAGCCGGTCCAGCAATTCCACGATCAGGCCGCGCCGCTTGGCGACCATGCCGAACAACACACCCTCTTCGCTCGAAACCGGGGGCAGCCTGTCCGGCGATGGCTTCTCAAATCCGAAAGAACGCATTTTCAACCTCCTCGCCCAGTTGAAAACTCAACTCCGGTACTTTCTCCGGCCAGTGGAAGAAACGCCGCAACGCCGCCGATGGTTCCGGCACTCGCCTTCCGCGCAAGCCGTGTTAATTTACGAAGCATGGTTCGTGCCACATTGCCGTTGGAAGGTTGCTGATGTTCGAGGCCCGGTTTCAGAATTTCGACGAGCCCGAAGGCGGCACTGCGCTTTCGGCACGCCTGAGTGCGTTCCGCGAGGAAATCGCGCAGCAGAGTCTGGCCGGCTTCATCGTTCCGCGCGGCGACAGCCAGCAGAATGAATATGTCGCGCCCTCCGAGGAGCGCCTCGCCTGGCTGAGCGGCTTCACCGGTTCGGCCGGGCTCGCGATGGTGACGATCCGCGAGGCCGCTTTGTTCGTCGATGGCCGCTATACGTTGCAGGCCGCCCAGCAGGTGGACACCACGGCGTGGAGCGTTGAACCGCTGGCCGATCCGCCACCGGAACAATGGCTGACGCAGCACATCAAGGCGGGCGAACGGTTCGGCTTCGATCCATGGCTGCACACCACGGCGGCCGCGGAGCGGATGGCCGCCGCCTGCGAGAAGGCGGGCGCGGAACTGGTCGCGGTCGGAAACAACCCCGTGGATGCAATCTGGGCCGAGCGCCCCGCCCCGCCGCTCGGCCTTGTGAATGTGCACCCACAGGAATTCGCCGGCGAGAGCGAGGCGGACAAACTCACCCGCATCCGCGCCGAGATGACACGGCTCGGGCTCCACGCGCTGGTGCTATCCGACTCGCATGCGGTGGCGTGGACCTTCAACATCCGCGGCGCGGACGTGGCGCATACGCCGCTGCCGCTGTCCTACGCGCTGCTGCCGAAAGACGGCACGCCCACGATCTTCATCGATTCACGCAAGCTCTCGAACGAGACCGGCGCGCACCTTGCCAGCCACGCCGACATTGCCGGGCCGGAGGCGCTGCTCCCGACGCTGACTGCAGCTTCCCAAAACGGCGCCGTCATCGGCCTCGACAGCGCCACCGCCGCCGATGCGCTGAGCCGCACGATCAAGGATGCAGGCGGCATCGCCCGGCGCATTGCCGATCCCGTCACACAACTCAAGGCGATCAAGAACGCGACCGAGATTGCCGGTTCACGCACGGCGCATCGCCGCGACGGCGCGGCCTTGGCACGCTTTCTCGCCTGGATCGATCATGAGGCACCCGGCGGCGCGCTCACCGAGATCGACGCCGTGGAGGCTTTGGAGACTTTCCGCCGCGACACCGGCGCGCTGAAGGATGTGTCGTTCCCCACCATCTCCGGCACAGGCCCGAACGGCGCCATCGTGCATTACCGCGTCACCCGCAAGAGCAACCGGCGCATCAAGCCCGGCGACCTGCTGCTGATCGATTCCGGCGCGCAATATGAGGACGGCACCACCGACGTCACCCGCACCATCGCGATCGGCGAGCCGACCGCCGAGATGCGCGACCGCTTCACGCGCGTGCTGCGCGGCCACATCGCGGTGGCGAGCGCGATCTTCCCCGAAGGCACCCATGGCGTGCAGATCGATGCGCTGGCGCGGCAATTCCTCTGGCAGGCAGGCCTCGATTTCGAGCACGGCACCGGCCACGGCGTCGGCAGTTACCTTTCGGTGCACGAAGGACCGGCACGCATTTCCAAGCTCGGCCATGTGCCGCTGCGCCGGGGCATGATCCTGTCGAACGAGCCCGGCTATTACAAAACCGGTGCCTACGGCATCCGCATCGAAAACCTCGAACTGATCGTCGAGGCAAAAATCGACGGCGCGGAAAAGCCGATGGACAGTTTTGAGACACTAACACTTGCGCCGATCGACCGGCGGTTGATCGATGTCGCGCAGTTAAGTCCGCAGGAACGTGTTTGGATCGACGATTACCATGCGCGGGTGCGGCGGGAGATCAAGCCGCTGGTCGATGATGAGGCCGTAAAAGTCTGGCTCGATGCCGCGACCGCGCCGCTTGGTTAAGCCTCGATCAGCTTCAGCCACTCATCTTCGGTGAGCACAGTGACCCCGAGCTCGCGCGCCTTGGTGAGCTTGGAGCCCGCCTCTTCGCCCGCGACGACATAATCCGTCTTCTTCGACACCGAGCCTGAGACTTTCGCACCCAGCCGTTCGGCCTGCGCCTTGGCCTCATCGCGGGTGAATTTGGTCAGCGAACCGGTGAACACCACGGTCTTTCCGGCCACCGCTGAATCAGTACGCGCCTGCTCGGCAGGCAGCACCTCGATCTGCGTGAGCAACTCATCGAGCGCCTTGACGTTGCGCTTCTCCGCGAAGAATTCGACCACCGCATCGGCCACGATGTCACCGATGCCGCCGATATTGTTGAGGTCGGCATAGGCCTCGGACGTATTGCCCTCGTCCGTCTGCGCCGCAGCGGCTTCCGCCATCGCAGCGCGCAGGTTTTCGATGCTGCCGTAATGACGCGCCAGCAGCTTGGCATTGCCTTCGCCGACATGGCGGATGCCGAGCGCGAAGATCAGGCGATTGAGCTCGATCCTGCGGCGCACGTCGATGGCGGCAAACAGATTGTTCACCGATACATCGCCATACCCCTCGCGGTCCCTCAGCTTCTTGGTCGCGCGCGCATCCCGCTTCTGCAGCGTGAAAATATCGACGGGATGCATGATGATCCCCTCGTCGTAAAACTCCTGGATCTGCTTGTCGCCGAGCCCTTCGATGTCGAAAGCAAGCCGCGAGACGAAATGCTTGAGCCGCTCCACCGCCTGCGCCGGGCAGATCAGCGCCCCGGTGCAGCGGCGCACCGCCTCGCCCTCCTCGCGCACGGCATGGCTGCTGCAGATCGGGCACTTGTGCGGAAACGAATAAGGCTTCGCATTCTTCGGCCGCTTCTCCGTCACCACGCTGACGACCTGCGGGATCACGTCGCCTGCGCGCTGGATCACGACGGTGTCGCCCTCGCGAATGTCCTTGCGGGCGATCTCGTCCTCGTTGTGGAGCGTGGCGTTCTGCACCACGACGCCGCCGACGGTGACGGGCGTGAGCCGCGCCACCGGCGTCAGCGCGCCGGTCCGGCCGACCTGAATATCGATCTTCTCCAGCACGGTGGTCGCCTGCTCGGCGGCGAATTTGTGCGCGATCGCCCAGCGCGGACTGCGCGAGATGAAGCCAAGCCGATTCTGCCAGTCGAGCCGATCGACCTTGTACACTACGCCATCGATGTCATAGGGCAGCGCCGCGCGCTCCACCTCGATCTCGCGATAGTATTCCAGCAACGCCTCGACATCGCGGCACAACACCATGCGCGGATTGATGACGAAACCGGCTTTGCCCAGCCACTTCACCATCTCGAATTGCGTCGATGCCGGCATCGCGCTCATCTCGCCCCAGGCGTAGGCGAAGAATTTCAACGGGCGGGAGGCAGTGATGGCGACATTCTTCTGCCGCAGCGAGCCGGCGGCGGAATTGCGCGGATTGGCAAAGATGGTGTCCTCCGCTTCGGCCTGCTTTTTGTTCAACGCGAGAAAATCCTCGCGCATCATGTAGACCTCGCCGCGCACCTCGCAGACCGCGGGGATATTCTTGCCCTTCAGCGTGTGCGGCACATCCTTGATGGTGCGCACATTCGCGGTGACATCCTCACCCTCGAAGCCGTCGCCGCGCGTCGCGGCGCTGACCAACTCGCCATTCTCGTAGCGCAGCGATAGCGACAGCCCATCGATCTTCGGCTCAGCGACAATCGCGAGCGGTTCGTCGGCACCCAGATTAAGGAAACGCCGTACGCGCGTGGCGAACTCCGCGACATCTTCATCGCTGAAGGCATTGCCGAGCGAGAGCATCGGCACAGCATGGCGGATTTTCGCGAAGGCGCGCGAGGGCTGCGCGCCGACCGTCTGCGAGGGCGAATTCTTCGTCACCAGTTCGGGAAAGCGTTCCTCGATGGCATTGAGGCGCTGGCGCAGTTTGTCGTAATCCGCGTCCGAGACCGTCGGCGCGTCTTTCTGATAATAACACTCGTCGTGCATCGAGATTTCGAGCGCAAGCCGCGTCAGCTCCACCTTGGCCTGCGCCTTGGTGAGACTCTCGACATCGATCAGCGTCTTTGATTTCTTCGGGGACATCTTTAGGCTTACCTTGCGTCATTCCGGGATGGGCCCCGCAGGGGACCAGACCCGGAATCCCGCGGTGTCAGGCATTCAGATGGCTTATTACGTCTATTTGCTCTCCAGTCGGAAGAACGGCTCGCTCTATCTCGGCGTGACCAACGATCTCGTCCGTCGCACATTCGAGCATCGGGAGAAGCTGAAGAAAGGCTTTTCATCGCGCTATAACATCACAAATCTGGTCTGGTATGAAGCTTACGACGATCCGGTTTCTGCCATCAGCCGCGAGAAAGAAATCAAGAAATGGCGACGGTCCTGGAAGGATGCGCTGATTGTTGCAGCAAATCCGGAATGGCGGGATTTGTACGAACAGATAACACGGTAGCCCATCACTTCGAGATTCCGGGTTCGCTCGCTGCGCTCGCGCCCCGGAATGACAATACGATAAACATTTTCGAGGTTCGCCGCCTTACGCCGTCGCGGCTTTAAGAAGCTGCTCCGCCGCAGCGCGGGCCTCGCGGGTAATCTCGGCGCCCGCCAGCATGCGGGCGATCTCCTCGCGGCGATGCTCCTTCACGAGGGGCGCGACGCGGGTGGCGACACGCTTGCCTTTGTCGAGCGCCTCCTTGGAAATCAACAGATGCTGGTCCGCACGCGCGGCCACCTGCGGCGCGTGCGTCACCGCCATCACCTGCACCTTTTCCGCCAGCCGGCCCAGCCGCGCGCCGATGGCATCCGCCACCGCGCCACCGACGCCGGTGTCGATCTCGTCGAACACCAAGGTCGGCGCGGAGCCGCGATCCGACAGCACCACCTTCAGCGCCAGCAGGAAACGCGACAACTCGCCGCCGGAGGCGACCTTCATCAGCGGCCCCGGCTTGGTACCGGGGTTGGTCTGCACCCAGAACTGGACGCGGTCGAACCCCTGCGGTCCCGGCGACTGCGGTTCGCTTTCGATCTGGGTCGAGAACTTCGCGCGCTCGAGCTTCAGCGGCGCCAGCTCGGCGTTGACGGCCTTGTTGAGCTTGTCCGCCGCCTTGGTGCGCGCCGCAGAGAGTTTCTTGGCGGCCTCCAGATAGGCTGCGTCCGCCGCGCCCGCTTCCTTCTCCAGCACTTTCAGCATGTCCGCGCCCGCATCGATCAGGCCGACATCGGCCCGGAATTTCTGCGCCAGCGCGGCGAGATCGTCCACCGGCGTCGAATACTTCCGCGAGGCCGCGCGCAACGCGAACAGCCGTTCCTCGATCCGCTCCAGTTCGGCGGGGTCGTAATCGGCGGCGTGGATCGCGGCATTGAGATTCTGCTCGGCCTCGGCGAGCGAATTCAGCGCGGCGTCCATCGCCTTGACGGCATCCTCGACGAGCTTCGGCGCGCTGGCCACGCGCCGCTCCAGCCGCCGCACGGCTGCAGCCAACGAGGTCACCGGCGATTGCGGCCCGGCGACAGCCCCAAGCGCGTCGCGCAAATCCTCGGAAATCTTCTCGCCCTGCATCATCAACGTGCGGCGCGAGGCCAGTTGCGTTTCCTCGCCCGCCTCCGGCGCGAGTTTCATCAACTCCTCGGAGGCGTGACGCAGATAGTCGGCGTCGCGCGCAGCACGTTCCATGCCGGCGCGATGCCCTTCGAGCGCATCGCGCGCGGTGCGGCGCGCCTCCCACAACGCCTCGACAGTACCGACACTGTCATCGAGCCCGGCGAAGGCATCGAGCAGACGGCGATGCGTCGCGGCATCAACCAGCGCGCGCTCGTCATGCTGGCCGTGGATCTCGACCAGCGTCGCGCCGATGGCTTTCAGGGTCTGGATGCTGACCGGCTGATCGTTGAGGAAGCCGCGGGTGCGGCCGTCCGCAAGTTGCACACGGCGCAGGATCATCTCGCCGGAGTTCGAATCGTCGAGCCCGTTCTCGCGCAGGATCGCAAACGCCGGGTGTTTCTTCGGCAGGTCGAACACAGCCGTCACCTGACCCTGCTCGACGCCATGGCGCACGAGGCTCGCATCGCCGCGCCCGCCGAGCGCCAGCGCAAACGCATCGAGAAGAATGGATTTTCCCGCGCCGGTCTCGCCGGTCAGTACCGCAAGGCCCTTGGCGAAGTCGATGTCGAGCCGCTCGATCAGGACGATGTCACGGATCGAAAGGCGGGCCAGCATTGCAGTGAAATCCTATCCGAGGCCGAACTTCTTGAAGGCCCTGCTGATGTAAGAGCCCTTGTTTTCGTGAGGCTCGACGCCGCCCGACTTTACAAGATTGTAGGCGTCTTTGTACCAGCGGCTATCCGGAAAGTTGTGGCCAAGCACGGCGGCGGCGGTCTGCGCCTCGCTGACCACGCCGATCGCCATATAGGCTTCGGTCAGGCGGGCCAGTGCTTCCTCGACGTGGCGGGTGGTTTGGTACCGCGTCACCACCACCTTGAAGCGATTGATCGCGCCGGTGTAGTCGCGCTTGTCCATGTAATAGCGGCCAATGGTCATCTCACGGCCAGCGAGCTGGTCGCGCGCGCCTTCGATCTTCTTCTTGGCGTTGGTCGCGTATTCCGAGTTCGGATATTTGCGAATCACCTCTTCCAGCGCGGCGATGGCCTTTTCGGTGCGGGTCTGGTCGCGGCTGACGTCGGGGATCTGGTCGTAGTTCGACACCGCCACAAGATATTGCGCGTAGGCGGCATCCGGGCTGCCGGGATGCAGGCTGATATAGCGGTTGGCGTTGGCAATGCACTCGTCGTAATCGCCGGCCTCGTAAGAAGCGTAGGCCGACATCAAGAGCGATTTGCGCGCCCAGTCGGAATACGGATGCTGGCGGTCGACTTCTTCGAACTTCTTGATGGCGCCCTTGCGGTCCTTCTTCTCGTTCAGAAGATAGAGGCCTTCATTGTAGAGCTTGTCGGCGGGCTGATCGACGAAGGTCTCGTCCTTCGCGAAGAACTTGTCCCACAAATTGCCGGTGCCGCAGCCGCCAAGCGGCGCCGCGAGCACGATGATGCCGAGGGCAAAGCAAAGCTGGCGACCCAACCGGTCGAGAAGGGGCCGCTTGGGCGAATGGCGCAAAGGCGTCGTCATGTGTTTCGCAAGACCTGAGTAAATCGACCGGAACGGAAAACCTGTCCGGCGCCGCCGGAACCCTTAAGCCTGCAGTTTCGCCGGTCTATGTAGCTGAAATCGCGTTCCCGACCAACCGGATAGGAAGACATTTCGCCCGCATTAAGGCGGTTCTCACAGGGTCCAGAGCGGTTTTAGATCAACGGCCTGGCCCAAACCAAAGACGCCGGGTGAGGCGTCAGGACACGTCCGGCGCGAAGGCAGGGGCAACCATGCCGCCGCCGAGCATGCTGCCCACCGCATCGGACACCGAAGCACGGGCGCGGCGTGCCGCCACCGGTTCGGCCTCGACCACCCGCCAGGCATGACGGTCGGCCATCAGCGCGGTCAGAACCGCGTGGTTGAGCTTGTGGCCGCCGCGAACCGAGCGATACAGGCCGATCAGCGGCAGGCCCGAGAGCGCCAGATCGCCGACCACGTCCAGAACCTTGTGGCGCACGCATTCATCGGCGTAGCGCAGGCCCTCGGCGTTGAGCAGGCGGTCGTCGTCGAACACCACCGAGTTGTCGAACGACGCGCCACGGGCATAGCCAGCCTTCCAGAGCTGGGCCACGTCCTTCATGCAGCCGAAGGTGCGGGCGCGGGCGATGTCGCGGCGGAAGGTTTCCGGCGAAAGATCGAAATTGTAGGCCTGACGGCCGATCAGCGGGTTAGCGAAATCGATTTCGACTTCGGCGCGGAAACCGCCCGCGTAAGGCCGCAGCTCGCCGAACGATTCGCCGAGCGTGACCTGGATCGGCTTCAAAACTTCGATGAAACGGGACGGAGCGGACTGCTCGACGATCCCCGCACGGTCAATCGCCGCGACGAATGCCGCGGCGCTGCCATCCATGATCGGAATTTCTGGACCATCGACTTCGATGGTGGCGTTGTCCACGCCCATGCCGCGCAGGGCGGCAAGCACATGCTCGGCGGTGGACACCACGGCGCCCGCCTTGTCGCCCAACACGGTGGCGAAAGCGGTCGCGGATACGGAAGCGGCCAGCGCGCGAACTTCGCGCTCGGTCCCGTCAGCGTCGGTGCGGATAAAAACAAAACCGGCATCTACGTCTGCCGGTCCGAGAACCAGATTGACGGGAGCACCCGAATGAACGCCGACGCCCGTCATGGAGACGTGCGAACGGAGCGTCTTTTGCCGGCTGAATTTCATCCCCGCCTTACCTAACTTCAAAGCCTCGGAAATCCGTACCCGAAACCCACATCCCCGCAGGTCTCGATTTCGCGACGAGAGGCCAGAAAACCGGCCCGTGATTCCCGAAGTCCCCCTAATGTGGGTTGGACCTTACCCATTGCAGCGGGCAGCGCCACTCACGGTTGTTTACCGATTGTTACCCCAAAGGCGCCGCATCTGACGCGCGATCTTGCCACAATTAGCACCACGGGCCTAAGTCGGATCTGTGTCCGTTCACATCCCATTTGCGTGAAGAATCAAAAGGTTGTGAAAGACGGGTGAACCCGCCCTGCTCCCGGAAGCAAAAATGCCCCGGCTTTGGGCCGGGGCATTTTCAGATACCGATTGTTACAAAATCAGTTGGCCTGGCGCCGCAGAAACGCCGGGATGTCCAAATGGTCATCCACAGAAGCCGGAGCCGCAGCAGCCGGACGGCCGTGCTGGTCGAGGCCCTGAGGCGCAGGACGGCGACCGTACTCCGACACCGGCTCGCTCATGTTCACCGGATTCGGGCGCTGAGGCTTGCGCTCGGGGAGCGGCGGCATGGTCGGCATGGCCGGGCCCGAGGCGCGGGCGGCGATCGGCGCTTCGCTGTTCTCGTCGCGGCGGCCGAGGCCGACATTAGCGAGACGCTGCAGCAGCGAGGTCCGGGTCTTGTGCGGATGCTCCTCATTGATGTCGCCGCGAGCCTTGCGGATCTCGTTCTGGGCCGGGACCGGCAGCTCATCGAAGTTCGGCATGCGCGGTGCGCGCAGCGGCATCCGCTCGGCGGACGGCGGAATGAACGCCGCCGCCGGAGCCGGCTCGGTCAGTTCCATGGCCATCGGCTCTTCCTTTTCCGGGAACAGCGAGGGCTTCGGCGGAATCGGACGGATGCTGACATCGCCGTAGGACGCAGCCGCCGGAGCAGCAGGCGCCGCCGGCGACACGGCTTCGGCGATCGCCGCAAGGGCCGCACGATCGATCTGCTCGGCCGTCGCACGCGCTGGTGCAGCGGGAGCCGCAGCAGCCGGGGCCGCCGTCTCGATCTTCTGCATCCGCTCGGCGACGCGCAGGTTATCGGCACGCAGGCGCGCGGTGAGTTCGGCGAGACGGTTTTCCGGGCTGCCGCTCGAGGCCGCAGCCGCAGGAGCGGTGGCAGGCGTCGCCTTGGATGCAACTTCCTTGTCGATGCCGGTGGCAACCACCGAAACGCGGATCAGGCCGTCGAGTTGCTCGTCGAAGGTCGCGCCGACAATGATGTTGGCGTCGGCATCGACTTCCTCGCGGATGCGGGTCGCCGCTTCGTCGACTTCGAACAGGGTGAGGTCCTTGCCGCCGGTGATCGACACCAGGAGGCCGCGAGCGCCCTTCATGGAAGAATCGTCGATCAGCGGGTTGGCGATCGCGGCTTCGGCGGCGGCCAGCGCGCGCTTCTCGCCCGTCGATTCGCCGGTGCCCATCATCGCCTTGCCCATCTCCTTCATCACGGCGCGGACGTCGGCGAAGTCGAGATTGATGAGGCCTTCCTTCACCATCAGGTCGGTGATGCAGGCCACGCCCGAATACAGCACCTGGTCGGCCATCGCGAAGGCGTCGGCAAAGGTGGTCTTCTCATTGGCCACCCGGAACAGGTTCTGGTTCGGGATGATGAGAAGGGTGTCGACCACCTTCTGCAATTCGACGATGCCATGCTCGGCCGTGCGCATGCGGCGCTGGCCTTCGAAATGGAACGGCTTGGTGACGACGCCGACGGTGAGGATGCCCATCTCGCGCGCGGTCGCCGCGATCACGGGAGCAGCGCCGGTGCCGGTGCCGCCGCCCATGCCGGCGGTGACGAACACCATGTTCGCGCCCGTGAGGTGATCCTTGATCTCGTCGATCACTTCCTGCGCCGCGGCTGCGCCGACATCCGGCTGCGAGCCAGCGCCGAGGCCCTGCGTCACCTGCGTGCCCATCTGCACGAGGCGCTCGGCCTTCGACATCGTCAGCGCCTGCGCATCGGTGTTGGCGACGACGAAATCGACGCCCTCGAGGCCGGCCGTGATCATGTTGTTGACGGCGTTGCCACCCGCGCCGCCGACGCCGAACACGGTGATTCGCGGCTTCAGCTCGCGAATATCGGGTTTTTGAAGATTGATGGTCATGGGATGCCTCTCGTTACGCGCGCGCGCTTTCACTTCGGCGCAGCGCCGAAGACGTTGATGGAAGAAAGTCGTTCGGTGTCATCAGAAGCCCTCGCGAAGCCATCGTCCGACCTTTCCGAAATAACCGTTGGTCCCTGTCATAAGATGCCGCGTGTACCGCGGTTCGATATATTCGAGTTGTGCGAATTGCGGATAAACCAGCAGTCCCGCCGGCACCGCGAACGACGCGCTCTTCGCCTCGCCCGGCACCTTGCCGAAGCCAAGCGGGCGGCCGATGCGCACGGGGCGGCCGAGAATGCGGCTCGCGAGATCGGGAAGTCCGGTGAGTTGCGACGCGCCGCCGGTCAGCACGATCTGGGCGCGCGGTTCGCCTGCAAACGGGGACTGGGCCAGCCGGTCGCGGACCATCTCGAAAATCTCCTCGACCCGCTGCTTGACGATATTCGCGATCGTCGCGCGGGTGACAACCTGCGGCGCATCGCGCTCGTAGTCGTCCGCAGCCGGGACACTCAGCGTCTCTCTCGCATCGACGCCACCAGTCAGCACCGTGCCATATAACGTCTTGATTCGCTCGGCATCCGCAATGCAGACCCCCAGCCCGCGCGCCAGATCCATCGTGACGTGCTGGCCGCCAAGGGCGAACCCGGACGCATGCACGAACTGCCCGTTGGAATAGGTGGCGATGGTCGTGGTTCCGGCGCCCATCTCGATCACGGCGGCGCCGAGGTCGGCTTCGTCGTCGGTCAAAACGGCCAGTCCCGCGACGTAAGGCGCGGCCGCCATGGCCTCGACATTGAGGTGGCAACGCTCGACGACGAGCATCAAGTTGCGCGCCGCCGACGCATCGGCGGTCACGACGTTCATATCGACACCGAAATGGCGGGCGACCATGCCGCGCGGATCGCGCACGCCCTTGATGCCGTCCAACGAATAACCGACCGGAAGGGTGTGCAGGACGGTCCGCCCCTCCCCGGTCGCATGATGCATGCCGGCGCTCACGATCCGGTCGATGTCGGATTGCGTGACCGCGCCCTGGCGCAGTTCGGCGGATGCCTCCATCAGGTGACCGCTGAGGCGGCCCGACGACATCGACAGCAGGACTGATTCGACCCGGACCCGCGCCATCCGTTCGGCCAGCGCGACGGCATGGCGCACCGCATGCTCGCATTCATTGAGGTCGGACACCGTGCCCGCCTTGATGCCGCGCGACTGAATGTGGCTCATGCCGATCAGTTCGATCGCATGGCTGCGGCCGCGCAGCGTCTCGCTCGGCGAACAGGGCTTCAGCCGCGCGATCAGGCAGGCGATCTTGCTCGAGCCGATGTCGAGCGCCGCCACCAGCGCCGTCTTGTTCGGCGGCATCTGGCGCGTCTTCGGAGTCTGGCCGTGATCGTAGCCGCTCATACGTCACCTGCCTTGCGCTTCTGCTTGCTGGCTGCGGCAAGTGCGTCCGCGCGGGCCTTGGCGGCATCTTCCGACAGCCGCACCGTCACCCGGTCGGGCAGGCGCAGGTCGATGGAGGTGATGTCGCGGGAGAGCAGCTGGTCTTCGCCGTCGAGCTTGACCAGCGTGGAAAGCGCCGTCTCGGCCCCGGTTTCGGGCAGCCGCACGTCCATGCCGTTGGTCAGGCGCAGGTTCCAGCGCCGCTCGCCGACCAGGATGATGGCGCGGGTCTGGTTGCGGATCGCCGGATAGTTCGCCAGCAGGTCGAGGAATTTATGGGCGCGTCCCTCGGCGCCCTCGCCCACCACCAGCGGCAACTGGTTGAAGCGGTTGGCAACATAGGGCTCAAGCACGGTGCCGTCATCCGCGATCACGGACAGGCGGCCTTCCTGCTGCCACAGCGCGTAAGGCTTGCGTTCGGTGATGTCGATCTGCAGACGGCCGGGGTAGAGCTTCTGCACGGTCGCGTCCGCAATCCATGGATCGCCCTTCAGGCGGTCACGCACCGTCGCGGCATCAAGAAACAGCAGCGAGGAGCGGCCATTGACGCCGCCGACCGCGAGAATTTCGTCCTGGGTCAACTGCTTGCGGCCGGAAATGGCGACTGAGGTGATACGGAAGCCAACGGCGTTGGCGAGCGCGTTGCGGGTATCCTGGAACGCACCCACGACGTTGTCGGCGTGGCCGCCCTTGACGGCGCCGAACAGGCCCGCGCCGACCAGCAGAACCACGGTCGCCGCAACGCCGAGACCGCGCGGCAGGCGGCGCTCAAGCTTGGCGAAAAAGCCGTTGGGGTTTTCCTCGCGCTCCGGCTCGAACACATAGCGGCGCGTGGACACCGTGGCGTTACGGGACGGGACAACAGCCTTCCGGGCCGGGGCAGAACGCGATTGCGTCTGTCTCACCGATCGAGAGAGGCGTCCTCCACCATCCATTGAACCAACTCGTCAAATGCAACGCCCGCATATCCTGCAAGCTCTGGAACAAGTGACGTCTCGGTCATGCCGGGTTGGGTATTCACCTCAAGACAGACGAGTCCCCCCGTCCCCTCGATGCGATCGTCGTAGCGGAAGTCCGCCCTACTCACACCCCGGCAGCCAAGCGACACGTGCGCGGCCAGCGTCAACCTTCGGACTTCCTGGTAAACAAAGGGTAAAATAGGTGCGGGCAGAACGTGTTTTGATGCGCCTTTTGAATACTTTGCCTCGTAATCATAGAATTTTAGCAGAGGAACAATTTCCGTGACTGCGCTGGCCTCGCCCTTGATGACGGCGCAGGTCAATTCCCGCCCGGCGACGTATTTTTCCACCAGCAGGCGGTCGCCATGGGACCAGTCGTCCCGGAACAGCTCCTGCGGCGGGTGAGCATGCTCCTCGGTGACGATGAAAACGCCGACGCTGGAGCCATCCGCCACCGGCTTGATCACGTAAGGCGGCGCCATCACGTGACCCTTGGCGATGTCCGCGCGCGACAGCGTGAGTCCTTCCGCGACAGGCACGCCAGCGGTCGCCATCACCGTCTTGGCGAGATCCTTCTGCATGGCAAGCGACGACGCCAGCACGCCGGAATGCGTGTAGGGAATCGCAAGCGTCTCCAGCACGCCCTGAATGGAGCCGTCCTCGCCGGGCCGTCCGTGCAGCGCCATGAAGGCAACATCCGGCTTCACGCCGGCAAGCACAGTCGCGATGTCACGCTGCACGTCGATGCGCGTGACGCGGTATCCCCTGTTCTCAAGTGCTGCGGCACAGGCCGCGCCGGACCGCAACGAGACTTCCCGTTCCGAAGACCATCCGCCCATCAGGACGGCGACGTGTTTGGATGCAGCCATTGTCACTCCTTGCCTGCTCTAACTACGCTGATTTACAGGAGCGACCAAGGGGCGGCCGCCGATACGAGGGGTTCGCGCCGGTGCTTTTCGCATGTAGACTCGCCATGTCATTCAGCCCGCATCTCGCGATGCGCGAATCATTCCAGCGACGGTTTTGTGATGATCAGAGCCTGGCTCGAACTGCCGCCGATGGGGATTTTCCTCACACTCGCCGCGCTGTATTTCGGCACCGTCGTGGTGCTGCGCATCCTGGCGTTCTGCCCGCCATTCAGCCGCCACATGCAATCGCTGAACGGCATTGTCGCGCCGTTCTTCAATGCATCCGCTATCCTGTTCGCCCTGCTCGCGGGCTTCCTCGCCAACGACATCGCTGACCGCAGCCGCCAGGCCAATCGCGCGATACAGGCCGAAGCTGGCGAACTGCGCAACGTCCATACCCTGAGCGTTGCGGCGGTGGCCGACATGGCGGCGATCCGCGAGGCGTTGAAAACCTATGTCGGCTCTGTGATCGCCGACGAATGGCCCACGATGATGGAAGGCCACAGCTCGCCGCGTACTACCGCCGCCTATGACGAACTGCTGCGCAAGATCAGTGACCCCGGCATCGCGCGCACTTCCGGCAACGCCGTTCACACAGCACTCCTGAATGCGGCGGTACGGGCGGGCAACGCACGCACCGAACGGCTCGCGATAGCGTCCGACCACACCAACGACCTGACATGGATCGTGGTGATCGTGCTCGGGCTGATTACGGAAATCTCGATCGCGCTGGTTCATCTCGACCGGCCGCGCGCCATGACGGCCGCCCTCGTCGTGTTCGCGAGCGCCGCGGTTATCACGCTCACTCTGGTGGCGTTTCAGGAATATCCGTTCTACGGCGCATTCCGCCTCTCGCCCGCGCCGATCGAGGCGATCCGCGCGCTGAACGGGTGAGAAAAAACTACGGAACGCCGATCCGCTTGATTTCCCAATGCAGCTCAATGCCGGACTGAGCCTTCACGCGCTCGCGCACCGTCTCGCCCAGGGTCTCGATGTCGTGGGCTGTGGCATCGCCGGTGTTGATGAGGAAATTGCAGTGCATCTGTGACACCTGAGCGCCGCCGACGCGGAAGCCACGCATCCCCGCCGCATCGATCAGCTTCCATGAACTGTGACCCGGCGGATTCTTGAAGGTCGAGCCGCCGGTTTTTTCACGAATCGGCTGCGCAGTTTCACGATGCTGCTGCACCTCGTTCATCCGCGCGCGGATTTTCTCCGGATCGGTGATCTGACCGCGATACAGAGCCGAGGTGAAGATGATCGAGGGATCGACGCCATGGCTGCGGTAGACGAATTTCATCTCTGCATTGCTGAACGTGACCTTTTTGCCGGCGCGCGTGACGCCATGCGCCTCTATCAGCACATCCTTGGTCTCGCCGCCGTTCGCGCCTGCGTTCATGCGCAGCGCGCCGCCGATCGAACCTGGAATGCCGAAATAAAACTCAAGCCCGCCGATGTTCGCAGCCGCCGCGGCTTCCGCCACGCGCTTGTCGAGCGCCGCGGTGCCCGCGCGCACCGTATCGCCGTCCGCCACGACCGCACCGAAAGCGCGCGGCGACAGGCGGATAACAACACCCCCCACGCCGCCATCGCGCACAATCAGGTTCGATCCGACGCCAATGACATAGACCGGAATTTCGCTTGGCAGTTTCGAGAGAAAATAAGCGAGATCGTCCGCGTCGGCAGGCGTGAACAAAATCTGCGCCGGGCCGCCGACGCGAAACCATGTCAGAGGGCCGAGCAATTCATTCGCCAACAGCCGGCCGCGCAATTCCGGCATCGCGGCTTTCAGATCGGCGCTGATGTCGGGAAAGCTCACTTGTCGAGCGCCTTCAATTCGCCCGGCAGCGCATAGGCCCATTGCGTGATGTTGCCCGCACCGAGGCAGACGACGAAATCGCCCGGCTGCGCGATGCGGCGCACGATGGACGCCAGTTGCGATGCGCCTTCCAGCGGGATCACCTCCCGGTGGCCGTGCGCGCGCAGACCAAGGACGAAAGAATCGCGGTCGATGCCGGGGATCGGCGCTTCGCCCGCCGGATAAACGTCAGCGACAATCACGGTATCGGCGTCGTTGAAGCAGGTGCAGAATTCCTCGAACAGCGATTGCAGCCGCGTGAAGCGATGCGGCTGCACCACCGCGATCACCTTGCCCTTGGTGGAATCGCGCGCCGCCTTCAGCACTGCCGCGATCTCCACCGGATGATGGCCGTAATCGTCGATGATGGTAACGCCGTTCCATTCGCCGGTGCGGGTGAAGCGCCGCTTGACGCCGCCGAAACCCGCGATTGCCTTGCGGATGGCATCGTCCGACATGCCGATCTCGTGCGCGACAGCAATGGCTGCCGTTGCGTTGAGCGCGTTGTGCCGTCCCGGCATCGGCAGCACCAGATCGGGAATAACATGGGCCGCGCCCGCTTTGCGGCGGCGAATCTCGACCTTGAATTTCGAGCCGCCCGTGAACGGCTGCAGATCGGCCAGCCGCGCATCGGCCTGCGGGTTTTCGCCATAGGTGATGATGCGGCGATCCTCGATCCGCCCGACCAGCGCCTGCACCACGGCATGATCGATGCACATTACCGCGAAGCCGTAGAACGGCACGCCCTCGACGAAATGCCGGAACGCCTCCTGCACCGCCTCGAAAGTCTTGAAGTGATCGAGATGCTCGGGATCGACATTGGTGACGATGGCGACATCGACCGGCAGCTTCAGGAAGGTGCCGTCGCTCTCGTCGGCCTCGACCACCATCCAGTCGCCTTCCCCGAGCCGCGCGTTGGTGCCGTAGGCATTGATGATGCCGCCATTAATGACGGTCGGATCGAGCGCACCCGCATCGAGCAATGTAGCGACCATCGAGGTCGTGGTAGTTTTGCCGTGGGTGCCAGCGATGGCGATGCAGCTTTTCAGCCGCATCAGTTCCGCGAGCATCTCCGCGCGGCGCACCACCGGAATGCGTTGCGCGCGCGCCGCCATCAGTTCGGGATTGTCGCGCTTGATCGCGGTGGATACGACCAGCACATCCGCACCGTTGACGTTCTCCGCCTTGTGGCCGACCGAAACCTTGATGCCCTTGCTACGCAACCGCACCACATTGGCGTTCTCGGCGGCGTCGGAACCCTGCACGGTGTAGCCGAGATTGGACAGCACCTCGGCGATGCCGCTCATGCCGATACCGCCGATACCGACGAAGTGAATGGGCCCGATTTCGCGCGGCAGTCTCATGAAGGAATCCCGTACCCGTCATGTCCGGCTTCATGCCGGGCATCCAAGGCTTTCTTCAAACAGACGCGGATGGCCGGGACAAGCCCGGCCATGACGAAAATATCAAATTCCGATCTTCGCCACTTTCACGACCAGATCGGCCAGGGCGTCGGCGGCATCGAGCTTTCCCGCACGCTGTGCGCCCGCGGCCATCTCCGTCAGGCGCTGCGGTTCAGCCGCCAGTGCCGAAATTTCAGCCGCCAGACGGGAGGGCGTGAATTCCGATTGCGGAATCCGGATCGCACCCCCCGCATCCACCAGCACGCCGGCATTGGCAAACTGATCCTGATCGATGGCGCCGGGCAGCGGCACCAGGATCGAAGGCCGCCCGATGGCAGCGAGTTCGGCCACCGTGCCCGCACCCGAGCGCGACACCACGAGATGGCTCGCCGCCAGCCGCGCCGGGAGATCGTTGAAGAACGGCGCCAGTTCCACCTGAATCTTGAGGCGCTCATAGACCGCGCGCACGCGCGCCATATCTTCCTCGCGCACCTGTTGTACAAGAGAGAGCCTGTTCCACAGCGCAGGTTCGAGTTGCTCAATCGCGCCGGGCACGACGTCACCCATCACCCGCGCGCCCTGACTGCCGCCGACCACCAGCAGGCGGAACGGCCCGGTCGTCTCCAGCGGCGCGAACGGCACGGCGGCAGCCGCCAGAATGTTCGAGCGCATCGGCGTGCCAGTGGTGGTCGCCTTGGAGGCCAGTGCCGGATCGCGGTCCAGCACGCCGGGCAGCGAGGTCGCAATCGCGTTGACGCGCGACGACAGCAGGCGATTGGCGCGGCCGAGCACCGCGTTGGAATCGTGAATGAGGGTGGGCACGCCGAGCATCTTCGCCGCCATCAACGGCGGCAGCGTCGGGTAGCCGCCGAAGCCGACCACCACGGCGGGCTTCAGCCTGCGAATCAGCAATGCCGCCTTCGCAGCGCCAGCCGACAGCATCGCCGCCGTGCGCGCCAGCGACAGCGGATTGCGGCCGCGCACGGTTTCGCTCGGCACCACGTCGATCATGTCTTTGGAAAATAGGCCGCTGTAGCGCACGGCGCGGTCATCGGTGACAAGGCGCACGCGATAGCCGCGCTTCATCAACACAGCACCCAGCGCCTCGGCGGGAAACAGATGCCCGCCGGTACCGCCGGCCGCCAACAATACGAGGGGAGCGTTCGTCATCGCGCCATCATATCATATCGTACGCTCAGGCGTAGGCGCGCACCGCATTGGCCGCACCCAGCGAATTCATCTCGACGCTCGGCCGCTGCCGCGTCAACGCCAGCAGCATGCCGATGCCATAGGCCAGCGACACCATCGAGGAGCCGCCATAGGAGATGAAGGGTAGCGTCATGCCCTTGGCAGGCATCAGATGCAGGTTCACCGCCATGTTGATGCAGGCCTGGGTGCCGAACATGATGGCAAGGCCGGATGCTGCAAAGCGCGTGAACAAATCCTCGCTCGCATAGGCGCGCGACAGCGAGCGCAGCACGATGAAGGCGAACAGCGCGAGCAGCGCGAGGCACAGCACGATGCCGAATTCCTCCGCGCCGACCGCGAACACGAAGTCGGTATGGCTGTCCGGCAGCAGCCGTTTCACGGTGCCCTCACCCGGCCCCTGCCCGAACCAGCCGCCGCGCATGAAGGAATCGGCGGCAAGATCGACCTGAAAGGTATCGCCGGAGGCGGGATTCATGAATCGCTGAATGCGCGCCGCGACATGCGGCACCGTGAGATAGGCCGCGAACAAGCCGACCGACGATATGCCGACGAGGCCCAGCACCCAGACCATCCGCATGCCGGCGATGAAGAACAGCGCGCCCCAGACCGTGAGCATCAGCATGGTCTGGCCGAAATCCGGCTCAAGCACCAGCAACGTGACCAGCATGCCGAGGAGAACAAGCGCCATCGAGGTCGCAGGCATTTCCGGGCGCCGCGTCGATTCCGCGAACAGCCACGACACCACGACGACGAACGCGGGCTTGGCGGCTTCCGACGCCTGAATGTTGACGCCGATAATGGTGATCCAGCGCCGTGCGCCCTTCACTTCGGGGCCGAACAGCAGCGTCGCCACGATCAGCGTCATGCTCAGCACCAGCACGATCAGCGCGCTGCGGCGGACGTGCTTGGGCGACAGGAACGACGTCCCGATCATCACGATGATCGACGGCACCAGAAACAGCACATGACGATTGAAGAAATGAAACGGATCGAGGCCGATGCGGGTCGCGACCGGCGGGCTCGCCGCCAGTGACAGGATCACCCCCGCCAGGATCAGCGCCATGATCGCCGCGAGCAGCAGCTTGTCGACGGTCCACCACCACTCGCTCAGCGGCGTGCGTAGTTCGCGTGACATCATGGCGGGCGGTCCTTCGGCGGTTATCCGCCATTGGTCGCCGATCATGGTTTCGGGAGGGTTAACGAGATGTGAAAACTTTTACGGCTTCACCGGCGAGATGCCGGGAAGCGCCATCACCAGCTTGCGGAAATGGTCGCCGCGCACCTCGAAATTCGGGAACTGGTCGAACGAGGCGCAGGCCGGCGACAGCAGCACCACCGCATTGCCGCCCGCTACCTCCGCATCGCGCGCGGCGTGCGGCACGGCTTCGTCCAAAATGCCGGACATTTCCTGCGGCACGCCTTCCAGGGTTTTGGAAAACTCCTGCGCCGCCTCGCCGATCAGGTAGGCCTTGCGGATGCGCGGGAAAAACTCACGCAGAGATTCGATGCCGCCGCTTTTCGGCTTGCCGCCCGCGATCCAGTAAATGTCGCTGAACGACGACAGCGCGCGGCCCGCCGCATCCGCATTGGTGCCTTTGGAGTCGTTGACGAACAGCACATCGCCCTTGCGTCCGACCTGCTCCATGCGATGCGCCAGCCCCGGAAAGCTGCGCAGGCCCCGCTGCACCACATCGAACGGCACGCCGAGCGCCAGCGCGGCACTCGCGGCGCAGGCCGCGTTCTGCGCGTTGTGACGCCCGCGCAGCGAACCGATGCCGTGCAGATCGACCAGCTTGGCGGTGCCGCCCGCCGCGCCGCGCACGATGGTCTCGCCCTCGAGAAACACACCATTGTCCAGCCGGCGCTGCACCGAGACGGTGACGACATGTTTACCCGCCAGCTCCGCGCTGCGCGCCGCCTTGGTGCTGAAATCGTCATCGACGCCGACGATCGCAGTCCCGCCGCGTTGCACGCCGACGACAAGACGCTCCTTCACCTCGGCGTAGTTCTCGATGCTGCCGTGGCGGTCGATGTGATCTTCCGTGACGTTGAGCAGGATGCCGACGCTGGGATCGAGCGACGGCGTGAGATCGATCTGGTAGGACGACATCTCAATCACATGCACGCGCCGCGCTGCAGGCGGGGCCAGCGACAGGATCGCGGTGCCGATATTGCCACCCATCTGCACGTCGAAACCCGCTTCGCGCATCAGGTGCGCGGTCAATGCCGTGGTGGTGGATTTGCCGTTGGTGCCGGTGATGGCGACGAACGGCGCGCTCGGCGCATGCCGCCGACGCTCGCGGCAGAACAGCTCGACATCGCCGATGACTTCAATGCCCGCTTTGTGCGCCATCTCGACGCTCCAGTGCGGAGCGGGATGGGTCAGCGGCACGCCCGGCGTCAGAATGAGGGCCGCGAAATTCTCCCACGACACGGTGCGCAGATCGGCGGTAATGAAGCCTGCCTTCGCGGCTTGCGCCAGCCGCTCGGCGCTATCGTCACCGGCAACGACTTCCGCGCCGCCGGCCTTCAGGGCGTGACAACTCGCGAGGCCGGAGCCGCCGAGGCCGAACACGGCGACGGTCTGGCCCTCGAAACAGGTGACGGGAATCATGGGATCACCGCAGTTTCAGCGTCGACAGACCGGCCAGCGCCAGCATCACCGCGATGATCCAGAAGCGGATCACGATCTGCGGCTCGGTCCAGCCCTTCTGCTCGTAATGATGATGGATCGGCGCCATGCGGAAGATGCGCTTGCCGGTGAGCTTGAAGGACGCCACCTGCACGATCACCGACAGCGCCTCGAACACAAACAGACCGCCGATCACCGCAAGCACGATTTCGTGCTTCACCGCGACCGCGATGCTGCCGATCATGCCGCCGAGCGCGAGCGAACCGGTGTCGCCCATGAAGATCGAGGCGGGCGGCGCGTTGAACCACAGAAAGCCAAGGCCCGCGCCGAGCACCGCGCCACACAGCACAGCAAGTTCGCCGGTGCCAGCGACGTAGCGGATCTGCAGATATTCGGAGAACACCGCGTTCCCGACGAGATACGAAATCATGCCAAAGCTCGCGGCCGCGATCATCACCGGCACGATGGCGAGGCCGTCGAGGCCGTCGGTCAGGTTCACCGCATTACCCGCGCCGACAATGATGAAGCCGCCGAAGATGATGTAGAACCAGCCGAGATTGAAGACGAAATCCTTGGCGAAGGGAATGCCGAGCTGCGTCACCGAGGAATCGCGCGCCGACCAGACAATCGCGGCACAGGCAATGAGCGCGATCAGCCCCTCGACCGCGAGCCGCAGCTTCCCCGAGAACCCGGCATGGGTCTGCTTGGTGACTTTCAGATAATCGTCATAGAAGCCGACAAAGCCGAAGCCGAGCGTGACCATCAGCACGACCCAGACATAGGGATTGCGCAAATTGGCCCACAGCAGCGTCGAGACCACGAGACCTGAGAGGATCATCAGCCCGCCCATGGTCGGCGTGCCCTTCTTGGTGACGAGGTGCGTCGGCGGCCCATCGACGCGGATCGGCTGGCCCTTGCCCTGTGCAAGCCGCAGATGATCGATAATCCAGGGTCCGAACATGAAGACGAACAACGCGCCCGTCACCATCGCGCCGCCGGTGCGGAAGGTGATGTAGCGAAAGACATTGATGCCCGGAATCGTACCTGCGAGATCGGTCAACCAATAAAACATGCAAACCGCCTATACCGTGAGATCGTCAGCATCCGCGCCGTTCGGAAAATTCTTCTCAAGCGCGGTCACAATCAGTTTCATACGCGAGCCGAGCGATCCCTTGACCATGATCGCGTCGCCCGCCCGAATGCCCGCGACGAGTTGCGATTCCAGCTTCGCCGAACTCTCGGCATAGCCCCCCTTCTTCGCCGAGGGAAGGGCATCCCACAATGCATGCATCAGGGGGCCGCAACAAAATACCAAATCGATTTTATTGGCCGCGACCGAGGCCGCCAGCCCGCCATGAAGCTCGCGGCCCTTCGGCCCAAGCTCCAGCATGTCGCCCAGCACCGCGATGCGGCGGCCCTTCGGGCCGATAGCGGTCTGGCCGAGCACGCTCATCGCCGCCGCCATCGAGGCCGGGTTGGCATTATAGCTTTCATCGATCAGCGTCGCGGTGCCGCCCGGCAGACCCAACATCTGGCGCACGCCACGCCCGGCAGCGGGACGGAATTCAGACAGCGACAGCGCCGAGAGCGCGAGATCGGCCCCGGCCAACTCCGCCGCCGCCAGCACGGCGAGTGAATTCATCGCCATGTGGCGGCCTGGCACGCCGACCTTGTAGGTGACATCGTGCCCGAGCAGATCCGCATGGATCGCGGAACACTCGCCATGGAGCGCGACGTTGAGCAGGCGCGCATCCGCTTTGGCATTCTCACCGAACGTGACGATGCGAGAGACGCCGCATGCTTTTGCCTTGGCGTTCAGGCGCGCGAACTGTGCATTGTCGATATTGAGGATGGCGACACCATCCGGCTCAAGGCCGGTGAAGATTTCCGCCTTGGCGTCGGCAATCGCCTCGATGCCGGAAAAGAATTCGAGATGCACCGGCTCGACCGTGGTGATGATCGCCAGATGCGGACGCACCAGCTTCACCAAGGGCTCGATCTCGCCCGCATGGTTCATGCCGATCTCGAAGATCGCGAACTGCGCGCTCGAAGGGCAGCGCGCCAGCGACAGTGGCACGCCCCAGTGATTGTTGAAGGAGGCCGCCGAAGCATGGGTCTCGCCCTGCGGCTGTAGCACCGTGCGCAATGCCTCCTTGGTCGAGGTCTTGCCGACCGATCCGGTGACCGCGATGATCTTCGCTTTCGAACGAGTACGCGAAGCTTTCGCCAGATCGACCAGACCCGCCAGCACATCCGGCACCACTAAGAGCGGCAGATCGTCAGGGAATTTTGCGCGATGCGACTGCGCGATCACGGCCACGCCGCCGCCGTTCTTCAACGCGGCTTCGACAAATGCATGACCGTCGTGCACGTCGCCCAGAATCGCGAAATAGGCCTCGCCCGGCGCGATGGTGCGGCTGTCGATGGAAATGCCGGTCACGCCGTCCGGCAGCGCGCCGACGCGCTCCGCCTTCATCGCGTCCGCCATCGCGGCGATGGTCCAGAGTTGTCCGGTCATGCCGCATGCTCCGCCAACGCGGCAGATGCCGCCTCATGGTCGCTGAACGGCAGCACTTTATCTCCGACGATCTGCCCGGTCTCGTGGCCCTTGCCCGCGATCAGCAACACATCGCCGGGTTGGAGGGAAGCAACAGCGGAACGGATCGCTTCCGCCCGGTCGCCGATCTCTTTAGCGCCCTTTGCTGCTGCCAGAATTTCCGCGCGGATCGCGACGGGGTTTTCGCTGCGCGGGTTGTCGTCGGTGACGATCACCGCATCGGCATGTTGCGCGGCGATCTCGCCCATCAAAGGCCGCTTGCCCGCATCGCGATCGCCGCCTGCGCCGAACACCACGATAAGGCGCTTCTTCGCGTAAGGCCGCAGCGCCTCGAGTGCCTTCATCAACGCATCGGGCTTGTGCGCGTAATCGACGAACACCGGCGCGCCGTTGCGCGCGCCGATCAACTCAAGGCGGCCTTTCGCGCCTTCGAGCTTTTCCAGCGTCGCGAACGTTTTGCCCGCATCGCCGCCTGTCGCGATCACAAGACCTGCGGCAACCAGCGCGTTCTCGATCTGGAATTCACCGACCAGCGGCAGGCGCAGCCGATGCGTCTGCCCATTATGCTCGATCGTCATCTTTTGCCCGAAGCCGTCGATCGCCGCATCGACAAGCCGGATGCCCTCGCCTTGCCGCCCGACCGTCATGACATCGAGCTTGTGCGCGTGGGCTGCCGCGATCACGGCGGCGGAGTGCTCATGATCCGCGGCAATCACCGCAGGCGCGCCTTCAGGCGCAAGGTCGGTGAACAGCCGCAGCTTAGCTGCGAGATAATGCGCGACGGTCGGATGATAATCCATGTGGTCGCGCGACAGGTTCGTAAAGGCCGCCGCCGCAATGCGCACACCGTCGAGCCGGTGCTGGTCGAGGCCATGCGAGGACGCCTCCAGCGCGAGATGCGTCACGCCCTCGCCCGCCAGTTCGTCGAGCGCGCGATGCAGCGCGACAGGATCGGGCGTCGTCAGCGAGCCATAGACATTGCGGTGACGCGAGACGATGCCAATGGTGCCGAGGCTCGCCGCGTCATGGCCGAGGCTGTCCCACAACTGCCGTGTGAACGCCGCGACCGAGGTCTTGCCGCTGGTGCCGGTGACGGCGGCGATGGTCTGCGGCTGGCGCGGGTAGAAAGCGGAAGCGGCAAGCGCCAGCGCGCGGCGCGGATTTGACGTGACGATGACAGGCACGGCGGCGGAATGAGGATGACCGGCCACGACCGCGACGGCACCGGCCTCAATGGCCGCGCCGATGAAACGGGTGCCATCGGTCTTGCTGCCGCCAAGCGCAAAGAACACATCGCCCGGCTTCACCGCGCGGCTGTCCACGGCAAGCCCCGCCACCGCAAGCTCCCCCGTTTGCGGGTCGAAGGTGGCATCACCGCTGAAAAGTTCGCGTAGTTTCATGGGGTCCTGGTGGTCCGGGGGATGTCAAATCCACGTCCCTAGCCGATAGCGGGCGGCAACCCGTTGCGCTTACCGATTCTCCCTCGATGCCGCAAGAATAAGGCGCTCGGACGGCGGCAAATCGAAGCGCGGCTTGATCCCCAGAAGCGGTGCTATCCGCGCGATGATCTTGCCGCCGGTCGGCACCGCATTCCAGCCCGAAGTGATGAATCCATGGGTCTCGGGCAGCGCCTGTGGCTCGTCCAGCATGACAAGCAACTGATATTTCGGATTATCTGAGGGCATGATCGCCGTGAAGGCGTTCAACACCTTCTTCTTGGCGTAGCGGCCGTTGATGACCTTCTCGGCGGTGCCGGTCTTGCCGCCGATATAATAACCCGGGACGTCCGCCTTGCGGGCGGTGCCAACCTCGGCATTGAGCCGCATCAGGAAACGCATCTTATCGCTGGTTTCCGGCTTGATGACGCGCTTGGCGAGTTTCATCGCGTCGGCTTCGCTGCGCTTGAGGAAGGTCGGCGGAATGAGGTAGCCGCCATTCACCAGCGCGTCGATGCCCATCACCGCCTGCAGGGGCGCAACCGCGATGCCATGGCCGAATGCAATCGTGACCGTATTCAGTTCGCCCCAATGCCGCGGCAGGATCGGCGATGCGCTTTCCGGCAGTTCGGTGCGCAGCCGCGTCAACTGCCCCATCTTGCGCAGAAACGCCTTGTGCGCCTCGATGCCCTGTGACAATGCGATGCGTGCCGCTCCGATGTTGGAGGAATAGGTAAAGACCTCCTTGGTGTTGATGGCGCGGCCGAGCGGATGGTCGTCGTGAATGCGGAAGCGGCCGTATTGCAGCGGCGTGCGCACGTCCCACATCGAATTCAGCGTGGTCTTGCCGGAATCCAGCGCCATCGCCAGCGTGAACGCCTTGAAGGTCGAGCCCATTTCATACACGCCGGTGGTTAGGCGATTGATACGGTCGGGATCGTTGGCTTCTTTCGGATTGTTCGGATCGAAATCCGGCAGCGACACCATGGCGACGATCTCGCCGGTCTTGACGTTGCTGACGAGACCCGACGCCGCCTTGGCGTGGAATTTTTCCTTGGCTTTCTGCAGCTCGTCGCGCAGCGCGTGCTCGACACGCAGATCGACGGCCAGTTCAATCGGCTCCTGCTGGCGGTCGGTGGCGAAGCCCGCCCGATGCAGATCGGCAAGGCCGTTGCCATCGAGCCACTTCTCCATGCCGGCGATGCCCTGATTGTCGATGTTGACGAGACCGATCAGGTGGGAGACGTCGCGGCCGGTCGGATAGACACGCTTGTTCTCGCGCAGGAAGCCCACGCCCGGCAAGCCAAGCTTGAACACATCGTGCTGCTGCTTGGGCGTCAGTTCGCGCTTCAGCCAGACGAAGCCCTTGCGCGACGACAGCCGGTCGCGCACTTCGCCGGGATCGAGATCGGGCAGCGTCGCCGTCAGAAGCTCGATGGCTTCATCCTTGTCGATCAGCTTGCGCGGCTCGGCATAAAGCGAGGGCGCCTTGACGTCGGTCGCGAGAATTTCGCCGTTGCGGTCCAGAATGTCGGGCCGCGCGGTCGCAACCGCATCCTGCGACCCGCCACGGCGTCCGTTATGGGTGTCGCCCATCACCCCGTACATCACGAGCCGCAGCGCGATGATCGCAAACACTGCCGAGAATGCCAGCATCGCCAGCCCGACGCGCGCGCGCGCCTTGGCGGCACGATCGACATTGCCGTACAGCAATTTGCGGATCAGCCGCTGACGGAACGGTTCGGCCGGAGCCACGGAAGCGCCGTCACTCATTGCGCGCCTCCCGGTGCTGCGGATGCGGATGGAGCAGGTGCAGGTATAGAGCCAGTCGCCTCATCAGGGCTCACGACATCGATCATCGCACCGATCGGATCGGGATCGTTCGGCTTGATGAAGCTCGGCGGGCGCGCCGGCAAGTTCTTCAGGGCATCGAACTGATGGGCGTCAATCGGCCGGAGCTGGGTGTGGCGTTCCACCAATCCCTGCAACCGGGCGGGCGAGGACAGCTTGGCCCATTCCGCGCGCAGGGCTGCGATCTTGTTGCGCTCCTCGCGGATGTCGGCGCGGAGCCGCAACACGCGCTCGGTGCGCACGGTCGAATCCATCTTGATGCGATAAACATAGGCGGCCGAGATCACCAGCGCGCAGATGACAAGGAAATGGATGATCCTCAAGACCGTCCTCCCTTCATCACGGTGCGCAGCGTCGGCCAGTCGAAAGTAGTGTCCTCGTGGTGCGAGGCATTGGCGGTGCGCTGCGCCGCGCGCAGCTTGGCCGAACGGGCTCGCGGATTGGCCGCCGTCTCGTTGTCGTTGGCGACAACCGGACGCTTGGTCAAAATCTCGAAACTCGGCGCGGCCTGCTCGACTTCCGGCAGATGGCGCGAACCGCCACCCTGCTTCGCGCGTGCAGCGAGGAAGTTCTTGACGATACGATCTTCCAGCGAATGGAACGACACCACCACCAGCCTACCGCCCGGCTTGAGCGCACGCTCGGAGGCATGCAGCGCAGTCTGCAACTCATCGAGTTCTTCATTGACGAAAATCCGCAGCGCCTGAAACGTGCGTGTGGCGGGGTGAATGTCGTTGGGGCGCGCGCGCACCACGCTCGCCACGATGTCCGCCAGCGCCTTGGTCGTCACGATCGGCTTATCCTGCCGCGCCTTCACGATGGCGCGCGCCACGGCGCGGGAGTGCCGCTCCTCGCCAAAAATATAGATGATGTTGGCGAGGTCCTTCTCCGACGCGATAGCGACAACGTCGGCGGCGCTCGCCCCATCCTGCCCCATGCGCATGTCGAGCGGGCCGTCATGGCGGAATGAAAAGCCACGCTCCGCGCGGTCGAGTTGCATCGATGACACGCCGATGTCCATCACGATGCCATCGACCTGGGGCATGCCTTCCGCCGCGCAAACCTCGGCAAGATGGGAAAACCTGTCCTGCACCACCGTCAGGCGGCCTTCCGCGCGCTCGACAAGATCGAACGCCTCGGCCACCGCCGTGCGGTCGCGGTCGATGCCGATCACGCGCGTGCCGGCGACATCAAGGATGCGGCGGCTGTAGCCGCCCGCGCCGAAGGTCGCATCGACATAAACGCCGCCGTCGCGCGGCGTGAGAAATTCCACCGCCTCGCGGCCGAGAACGGAGATATGGCGGGAAGAGGCGTCGCTCATGCCGCACTCCTCACCGGAACCCGGCAGGTCCCTGCATCACAACGGTTCCGGCGCCCGCCTGTTTCCATGCGCGCACGCGATGGCTCGCCTACCGGAATCCCGCGCTGGCGCAGCGTCGTCATGAGCGGAGTTCCATCTGGAAGGCGGGAGTCGGCCATAGGTAAGCGCACCGGGAACCGCGATTGGGTACAAATCGGGCGCGGTTCTTCACCCTTCAGTAGCGGTAATTATCGTTAAGGAATGGTTGATGCGGACCATGCGGGCCCTCAATCGGCGGCTCGCGGTCCTTCGGCTCGGGTGTGGATAAACGGAACCCGCAGATTGCCCCGCGCGTTCCGGCAGCGCGATACTAACGTTACCGCCGGGTACGTCGCGGTGTTGCCTCGTTTGGTTGTCACATGTCGTTTGAGTCGTTCGCATCTGCTGGATTCGCCGCACACCGCGAACGGTTGCCATCCCCCCTCGGATCGCAAGGCGACATGGTGAGCTTTACTCCGGATTCGTCCGTCGTCTTCGACGTTCGGCCGTCTCCGAACTTCAATGACCGCAAGGCCGGACGCCAGCCCGATATGATCGTGCTGCATTACACCGGCATGTCCGATGCATCGACCGCGCTGAAGCGGCTGTGCACCGCCGGCACGGAAGTCTCCGCGCATTACGTCGTGATGGAAGACGGCAATATCATTCAATGCGTACGGGAATCCCAGCGCGCATGGCATGCCGGCACGTCGTCATGGGACGGCGACAGCGACGTGAACTCGGCCTCGATCGGCATCGAGATCGTCAATCCAGGCCATGATCTGGGCTATCCCGATTTCCCGCTGCGGCAGGTCGCGGCGGTGATCGCGCTGTGCAAGGGCATCATGCTGCGGCGGAAGGTGCCGAAGCATCGCGTGCTCGCGCATTCCGATGTCGCGCCGGCCCGCAAGAAAGATCCAGGCGAGAAATTTCCCTGGCGGCTGCTGGCCGATTCCGGCGTCGGGCACTGGGCCGAGCCCGCCCCGCTCACGAACGGCGACCGCAAGTTCATCGGAACCACCAGCGACGAGATCATGGCGCTGCAACGCGCGCTGGTCCGTTACGGCTATCCGGTTCTGCCGACCGGCCAATATGACGGTCTGACGATGGATGTGGTGGCGGCATTCCAGCGCCATTTCCGTCCCGAGCGGGTCGATGGCATCGCAGACCAGTCGACACTGACGACGCTGCAGAACCTGCTCGAAACCCTGCCGGACGCCTCCAAGGTCGCCTGAGCGACTCCGCGCCTTCTTAACCTCTCCCACGCCAGCCGGGCGTGATGGCCGTCGCGTGGCTTGACGCCGGTAGACGAAACCGCCATGTGGTCAGCGTCAGTCGGCCGGACGGCCGCTCTTGCAGGATCGAAAGGTCGCAAGGGAGGAAAGTCCGGGCTCCATCGACATACGGTGCCGGATAACGTCCGGCGAAGGTGACTTCAGGGAAAGTGCCACAGAGAACGAACCGCCTCGCCTCCGCAAGGAGCGCGAGGTAAGGGTGAAAAGGTGCGGTAAGAGCGCACCGCGTTTCCGGCAACGGCAACGGCATGGCAAACCCCACCGGGAGCAAGACCGAATAGGGATGGCATAGCGGACAGTTCGCCTTCGGGCGATAACTCCGCGGGGCGATGTCGGGCCCGCCATCCGGGTAGGTTGCTAGAGGCGCGGAGCAATCCGTGTCCCAGAGGAATGGCCGTCACGTCTGCGTGGTGCAAACCATTCAGGCCCTACAGAACCCGGCTTACAGGCTGGCTGACATCCGCATCGCCACAAGCGATGGCCTATGAAGGGCCCGATGCAACCGCATCGGGCCCTTCACCATTTCAATTCTATGATTTCGGCAAGTCTTAGTGGCCTGAAGTCTCAGTGGCCCGCGCCGGCTCCGGCACCGGGCTTCGGCCGCTTCACCACGACAACGAGCAGGCTCAGGCCGATATAGAACACCGTCAGCAGATAGAAAGCGTCCGCGTAGGCCATCACCGACGCCTGCTGATGCACCCGCTGCCACAACACCTTCAATGCCATCAACTGCGCATCGCCCTGCCCCTGAAAACGCTGCGTCAACGTATTCAGCATCTCGACCGCGCTCGCGTTACCCCAATTCACCACGTCATGAAGACGGGAGATGTGAAGATCGGTGCGATCGTTCAGAACCGTATTGATGAGCGCAAGCCCGACTGCACCACCCATGTTGCGGGTCAGGTTGAACAGCCCGGACGCGTTCTTCATCCGCTCCGGCGCCAGCGTACCGAGCGCGATGTTGTTGACCGGAATCATCGCCAGCATGATGCCGAGCCCGCGGAAAATCTGCGGCCACAACAATTCATAGAAGTCGTATTGCGACGTGATCCACGTCATCTGCCATGTGCTGAGCGCGAAGACGAGCAGCCCGACACCGATCATGTAGCGCGGATCGACCTTGTTCATCAGGCGGCCGACGAGCGGGGCCGTCATGAACATCGCAAGACCGGAGACGAACATCGTCTCGCCGATCATTAGCGGGTTATAGCCGCGGATCTCGGCAAGATAGCGCGGATAAATATACGTCATGCCATAAAGGCCGATACCGACGCAGAAAGAGAAGATGCTGCCGATCGCGAAGTTGCGGTCGGTGAAAGCGCGGATGTCGACGATCGGCTCTTTCGCGGTCAGCACCCGATAAAAGAATGCCACGGTCGAGAGGACGCAGATGACGCCCATGATCGCAACCGAATCGTCCTGGAACCACTGATATTGTGGCCCCTCTTCCAGCACATATTCGAGTGAGCCGAGAAAACCCGCCATCGCCGCGAAGCCGAACCAGTCGAAGCGGTCCAGCAATGCGAAATTCGGCTCGTCGAAATCCACCAGCGCGAGCACGCCGAGCGTCACCAAGATGCCCGGCACGACGTTGATGAAGAACAGCCAGTGCCACGACGCTGCGTCCGTGATGTAGCCACCCACCGTAGGGCCGATGGTCGGCGCGAGGGTCGCGACGAGGCCGATCGCGGGCGTCACGATTGACAGCTTGCTGCGCGGAAACACCGTGTAGGCGGAAGCGAACACCGTGGGGATCATGCCAGCGCCGAGAAACCCCTGCACCGCGCGCCACAGGATCATCTCGTCGATGGTCGAGGTTAGGCCGCACATGAAACTCGAGAGGGTGAAGCCCGCCGCCGAGATCGCAAACAGAAGCCTCGTGCCGAATGCACGCGACAGGAAGCCAGACAACGGAATCGCGATCACTTCCGCGATCAGGTACGCGGTCTGCACCCATGAGACTTCGGTCGCGGACGCCGACAGACCCGCCTGAATCTCCGACAGCGATGCCGACACGATCTGGATGTCCAGGATCGACATGAACATGCCGAAGATCATGATCAGGAATGCGATCATGCGGCGCGGCGCCACGCTCTCCGAAGCGGGCGTGGCGGCAGGTATTGAGCCGATGGTTCCGGATGCTGCGCTCATGCGCGAACTCCGCGAGTGTTACTCTGCTCTGGCGACAGCCTGTTTGGCAGGCTTGCGGGTATCGACATCGACTTCGACCGACATACCCGCGCGCAGAAGATTTTCATGCGCGACCGATTTCGGCACGCGCACGCGAACCGGCAGGCGCTGCACGATCTTGGTGAAGTTGCCGGTGGCGTTGTCCGGCGGCAGCAGCGTAAACACCGAACCCGACGCGGGCGACAGGCTCTCGACGGTGCCGACGATGTCGCGGCCCTTCACAGCGTCAACGCTGATGTAGACCGGCTGGCCCGGACGTATGCGCGCGAGCTGCGTTTCCTTGAAATTGGCGTCGATATACACGTCATCCAGCGGCACGACGTTGGCGAGGCGCTGGCCTACTGAAATATTGTCGCCTTCGTTGACGAGGCGATTGGAGAACACGCCGTCGATCGGCGCGCGAATGGTGGTGAAGGACAGATCGCGTTCGGCTTTCGCCAGCGCGGTCTTCAATTCTCCAAGCTGCCCTTCGGCCTCGGCCTGCTGGGCCTTGATGACATCGACCTGCGCCTGCGCGGCATCGAGGCTCGCCTGTGCGCCTTGCACGGAGGCCTTGGTCTGGTCGCGCGTGGCCTGCGACTGGTCGAAGGTCGCCTTCGAGGCGAAGCCCTTCTCGCTCAACTGGCTCTGGCGGACGAAATCGGCTTCGGCGCGCTTGGCGGCAGCCTGCGCGGATTCGAGTTGCGCCTGCGCCTGCTCGACCGCGCTCTGTTGCGCCGTCGCCTGGCGGCCGATGCGCTTGATGGTGGCTTCCTGCGTCGCGATCTTGGCGCGGGCATTATCGACCGCGATCTTGTAGTCGCCGTCGTCGATCTGGAACAGGAGATCGCCCGCCTTCACTTCGGTGTTGTCGCCGACGGCAATCTTCGCGAGATAGCCGGACGCACGCGCGCCGATCATCGTGTTGTTGGCGCGGACATAGGCATCGTCGGTCGAAATCATGTAGCGCCCGACCAGAAAGTAATAAGTGCCGAACGCAGCCAGCGCGATCGCGGCCACGGCACCAAGCCCTGCAAAGATTTTCTGGCGGCGGCCAAGCCGCGCCCAGCGGGACCCCGCCGCGGCCGGGGCATCGGCGACGGTGTCGGGGGTTTCCGCGGTGCGGCGTGCGGTCACATCCTCCAGCCGGGGACGCGCCGGAGCGTTGGAAGACGACGAAACATCGCCATTTTCATCAATATCAGCCTTGCGGACGGCAGATTGCTCACGCGGGGCCATCGGAGGAGCCTTTCATTGACCAAACGGTTCGGTCAGCGGCTATTTACTATTGACCGAACGGTTCGGTCAATAGTAGGAAAGGCACAGAAGCACACTTTTTTGCGAGCAAAAGCCTCTCCCAAGGATAAAACTGGACCCATGATTCCCACCCAACCCCTTCCCGCCAATGACGAGGACAGCGCCAAGCGCCGCCAGATCGTCGAGGGTGCGCGCAAGGTGTTCCGGGAACTCGGATTCGACGCCGCCAGCATGGGCGAAATCGCCAAGGCGGCCGGCGTCTCCAAAGGCACGCTCTACGTCTATTTCGCCGACAAGCTTGCGCTGTTCGGCGCCATCGTCGCCTGCGAATTGCGCGACCAGGGCATCACCAAACTCGCCATCGATCCGAACGAGGATGTCGAAACCACCCTCAAGAAGTTCGGCCAGGGCTACATGGAAATGCTGTGCCGCCCGACCGGCGGCTCCACCGTGCGCACCATGATGGCAATCGCGGAACGCATGCCCGAACTTGGCCGCCGCTATTACGAACACGTCCCGGCGTCGTGGCTCGGCAGGCTCTCGGAATACCTGAAGACCCGGGTGGAGAATGGGACTCTCGTCATCCCCGATTGCGATCTGGCGGCGGCGCAGTTCATGCTGTCCTGCCAGGCCAGCCTGTTCCTGCCGTTTATCTTCCAGGTGACGCCCGCACCGAGCAGCGAACGCATCGCCGAAGTGGTGGCCAGCGGCACCCGCATGTTTCTCGCTGCCTACCGCCGCTGATCGACAGGCCTTATTCCCCGCCCGGTTCCAAAAAATTCAGAATCCCGGTGCGAACTGGATTAGTCTCGACCTCACAGATTTTCCCGAGGAGAAATTCGGGATGAAGCTGCCGACGTGGTCCGAATTCCTGATGATCTTCATAGCGGCGTTCATCACCGCCGTTCTGATTCACCTGCTATTGGGAAGCTACTCGCAGGCGCGGCTGGCACACACCAAGCCGCTTTTCGCACCCATCATGCTCGACAAGACCACTCAGCTCGGACCCTGAGCGCGCCGGCTAGTGCACGTGGCTTTCATCCTCGATCGAGTCGCGGTCCTCTTTCGACAGCGACCCGTGAGCGAAGGCGCGGCGGACTCTCTGTCCGATCGAGCCGGTGATTCCGCTGTCACGATTGGCGTAGCTGCGCCCGCCTGCACGCGCTGCGATCTCCTCACCCGATACAGCCGCGGGCTTGCAGATGATGCGCCCGCTCGCGCGGCGCATCAGATCGACGTGAATGTGATTGTAATGATAGACGTTGGCGCCCGGCGCGAGCACGGTGTTGAACCGCTGGCAGGCCGCACCCTCCACGTCGCGCAGGAAGCCCTGCTCTTCCGGCAATCCCTTCCAGCCGTGCTGCACCGAGATATAGCGCCCATCGGCCAGTGTGAATCCCGCGACATCGAGCGCGTTGCCAAATGCGTGTTCTGAAATATGCGCATTGGGATTGCCGTTCATGCCGCGGCACGAATAGGCCGAGATCTGCTTGATCTCGACCACGCGCGCGCCGAACCAGCGCATCGCAGCAGGCTGTATATCTTCCGTAATCCAGCGATCGAGTACCGACACGATGGGACATGCGAGCGTCGCCGCAGGCTTCAGCGTGATCGGCCCGAACGATGACACCTGATTACCGACCGGGCCGAGCCGCGGCTGCGAATAAGGCGCCGGTTGCTGTGCGTTCTGCCGATAAGGCGTTTGCGGATAAGGCGCGCTTGAAACGCCCTGCCGATATGGCGTTGCCACCGCACCCGCGCCATCGGGGGGCAATGTGTTCGCTTGCGCGTTCAGCGGCATCGGCGCGCCGGATGGCACGTAGCCATTCGGCGCGGACGAATAGGCCGGACGCTGATATGACGAAGGCTGTTGCTGATATGATGGCGCAGGTTGCGACACCGGCCAGCGCGGCTGACCTCCGATCGAACCGGGCGGCCGCAGATCATCGGCATAGCCGAGCGAACTATTGGTTTCGCCGAGAGCACTGACCTTCAGCGGAAATTCCGCGCCACAAACTCCCGGCCCGGAGATCGGACTGATGCGCACAACCTCCGCGCTTTCCTTCACCTCGCCGGCCTTCAGGCATGCCTGTTCCGCCTCGGCTCGCCAGGGCTCGCGCTCCGCGGTTTGAAAAAAACCACGGCCGCAACCCGCCAGAGAGACGAGGGCAAGGGAGCCGACGAGATACAAACTTACTCCGCGTGCCATGCGGACACCGTCGGCGAATAAACTTAAAGACTTATCAACGGCTTGCTTTTCAGATTCTTTTAACCACGATGGGCTTCTCAAGTCCTCGTCATCGGCGGAATCCTTCAATCCGCAACATCCGCACGGCTTTTGACATCATGCGTTTCAAATCCATCGCGATTGCGGCCCTGATCCTCGCGGGCTCGTTCTTCGTCAGCCTCGAGGTCATGGACTGGATATGGCCGCCGCGCGCGACAAAGCCGGCGCTGGTCAAATTGCCGCCTCTGCCAACCGCGACGGGACAATCCGAATTCATCGCGCCTGTCACCATTCCACTCGGCGTCATCGCCACCGCGCTCGATCGCGCCGCACCGCGCGAGTTCGGCGGCAAGGCCGATAATCCGGTCAACCAGATTCTGACCAATGCCGACATCGACTGGCACATCACGCGCGGTGCCATCACCACAAGCGGCGCACAGAACGCGCTGACCATATCCACGCCGCTGAACGGAAAACTCACCGTCACCGGCTCGCTCTCTACCGCCGCCGGCTCTCCGCTCAACAATGCGCTCGGCAATCTGTTCGGCGCAAAAGCCGCGCAGCAGATCGGCAACATCTCCATCAAATCGCTGAACGCGAATGCGGCGATCAACGGCACCGCGATGGCGACGTCACGTCCGCGCCTCACGCCCGACTGGCACTTCGATCCGCAACTCACCGCGCAGGTGACGCTCGCCAACAACAGCCTGTCGGTTGCCGGTGCGAAAGTCGCGGTGCCCGCGCAGGTGAAGCCGGTGATCGACAAGACCGTGAACGAGCAGGTCAGCCGCCTGCAACAGCGGCTGCGCACCGATGAGAGCTTCCGCCGCGCGATGCAGCAGCAATGGGCCCGCTCGTGCAAATCGATCGCGCTGCCGTCACCCGCGCCGGGCACGCCGCCGCTGTTCCTTGAAATGCGGCCTGTGAAGGCGATGGCGGCACAACCGCAGATCGACAATGCCGCGGTGAGGCTCGCTGTCGGGCTGCAGGCAGAAACGCGGATCGTCGACCGCCAAACCACGCCGCAATGCCCCTTCCCTGCTACGCTCGATATTGTGCCCGCGCTGAACGAAGGGCGCGTCAATATCGGCGTTCCGATCGACATTCCGTTCGCACAGCTCGGCAAAATCGCCGAGGCCGGGCTCAAGGGCCGCACCTTCCCGGAAGACGGCAGCGGCGCGATCGCGGCCCGCATCAAGAGCGTCGACATCGATGCCAGCGGCAACCGGCTTCTGGTGTCGCTGCTGGTGCATGTGAAAGAAAAAGCAAGCTGGTTCGGGTTAGGCGCCGACGCCACCGTGCGAATCTGGTCCCGTCCCGTGCTGGATGCCGATGCACAGGTGTTGCGCCTGACCGATCTTTCGGTCGCCGTCACATCGGACGCCGCCTTCGGGCTGTTCGGCGCGCTGGCGCAACGTGCCGCGCCCTACCTGCAGCAGGCGCTGCAAGAGCACGCGACAATCGACCTCAAGACGCTGTCTTCCGGCGCGCAGCAAAAACTCGCAGCCATCATCAATGGCCTTCAGGCCGAACAGAATGGCGCGAAGGTCGCCGCCAGCGTGACCAGCGTGAGGCTTGGCGAATTCTCGTTCGATTCATCCAAACTGCGTGTGATCGCAGAAGCAGCCGGCACGCTGAATGTCATCGTCACCCAATTACCTTCGCTGTGAGCGGGCGGATGGGTTCCATCGATGCTGAGGCAGCTAAATCGCTGCGCTGACAGCATCTTTCGATGACATGATGTTTCCACATTATCGGAGCAATCACGGCGCATTCGCGCGCCGCCGCTGAGGGACGCTCCCGTTCGCGCATGGGCCAGCCGAACCCAATTCATCGAACGCAAGGATTTTAACATGACAAGGTTTGCGCTCGCCGCGTTCGCGGTGCTGTTGGCGATTCCGGCCGCCCATGCCGAAGGCGAAGCCTATCGTTCGATGGTCGAAAGGCACGCCGCCGCCGAAGGTGTTCCGGCGGAATTGGTCCATCGCGTTATCATGCGCGAGAGCCGGTACAATCCGCGCGCCGTCCATGCGGGCAATTACGGCATGATGCAGATCAAGCTGCAGACCGCGCGCGGCCTTGGCTACACCGGCACGGCACAGGGCCTGCTCGATCCCGAAACCAATCTCACTTATGCGGTGAAGTATCTCGCGGGCGCCTATCGCGTCGCAGGCGGCAACCACAACCGCGCCGTCGCCTACTATGCCGGCGGATATTACTACGCCGCGAAGCGTCAGCGCCTGCGGAACGCCAACGCCTCCATGCTGCCGAATACCGGGCTAGCTCCCGCGCTGGACATTACCCCGGTGCTAGATGTTACGCCGGTGCGCTACGTTCGCCATCGGCACCATCGCCATCACCGCCGCCATCGCTAAGGTCACAGCGCGGAAGTCCGTCAGATCGATGCCGGAGGGGCGTGCTGCGATATTTCCTGCGGCCGGCCCTTTTCATCGATGGCGACGTAAGTGAAATTGCCATCGGTCACGAGAATAATGCCCATCTCGTTGCGCCGCTGCACCCATGCCTCGATGTGCACGGTGATCGAAGTGCGCCCGACACGGACTTGAGTGCCGTAAACCGACACCAGATCTCCCACAAACACCGGCTTGCGAAACGTCATCGCCTCAATGGCAACGGTGACGTTGCGCGCCAGCGTTGTCTTGTAAGCGAACACGCTGCCCGCCAGATCCATCTGGCTCAACAGCCAGCCGCCGAAAATATCGCCGTTCTGGTTGGTATCGGCCGGCATCGCGATGGTGCGGACGCAAAGCTCTCCCTTCGGAGCTGTGTCGTCCAGCACGATCGATCTGATTTCATGACCCGTCACAGGGGTATCTGTCATGTGCTGCTCTATTCCTTGGAAAATCAACGAAACGTCGCCCAGCCGGCATCCGGCTTGAATCGCTCGCCGTATTTGGCCGCCAGCGTCGAGAGTGCGTTGGCAACGTTTTCCGGGCCGCGCTCGCGCGCGTAATTCAGCGGCCCGCCGCGGAACGGCGCATAGCCGGTGCCGAAGATCATCGCGCCGTCCACCGTATCCGGATTATCGACAATGCCTTCGCGCAGGCAGGCAACGCAGACGTTCGACATCGGCAACACCAGACGGTCGATCATGTCCGGTGTGGCATGCACATGGGCATGGCCCTTTTGCACGCGGCCGTCCTTCCACTCGTAGAAGCCACGACCGGTCTTGCGGCCAAGCTCGCCCTTGGCGACCTTCTCGCGCAGCCATTCGGGAGCCGACGGAATGGAATCGCCGAGCTTGGCGCGCAATTCGTCGCCGACCGCCAGACAGATGTCGAGGCCGACCTGATCGGCCAGTTCGATGGGGCCCATCGGCATGCCGAATTTTTCGGCCGCCTCGTCGATGGTGAGCTTGTCGATTTTCTCGTCGAGCATCAGCAACGCTTCCATCAGGTACGGCATCAGCGCGCGATTGACGAGAAAGCCCGGCGAGCTTTTCACCGGCAACGGCAGACGGTCGATGCCGCCGACGAATTTCATCGCGTTTGAAAGCGCTTCACGGTCCACCTGATCGTGGCTGATGACCTCGACCAGTTGCAGCCGCGACACCGGATTGAAGAAGTGGATGCCGAGCAGGCGTTCCGGCCGCTGCAGCGTGGCGCGCAGTTCTTCCAGCGGAATGCTGGAGGTGTTGGTTGCCAGAATGGCCTCCGGCTTCATCACCTTCTCAAGCCCGGCGTAGATCGACTGCTTGAGCTGCAGCTTTTCCGGCACCGCCTCGATGATGAGGTCCGCGTGCTTGGCGCCTTCGCCGGTCATGTCCGGCGTCAGGCGATCCAGCGCATCGCGCTGACCGATGCGATTCCGAATGGTCTTCGAATAGAGGTCGGCCGCCCGCTTCATCGCGCCCGCAATCGCGGCAGGTTGCATATCCGCCAGCGTCACCTTCAGGCCCTGCTGCGCACACCACGAAGCAATGTCGCCGCCCATCGCGCCCGCGCCGATGACGTGCACATGCTTGATCGGATTCTTGCCGCCGGCCAGCTTCTTCATCTCGTCGCGCACGAAGAACACACGGATGAGGTTCTGCGCGGTCGGCGTCACCATCAGTTTCGCGAAAGACGGCTTCTCCGCCGACAGCATCTGCGCGCGGTTGCCGCCGTGCTTTTCCCACAGATCGATCAGCGCATAGGGGGCGGGATAATTCTCCTGCGGCGCCTTCTTGCGCGTCTCGGTGCGCATCCGCGACGCCAGCAGCCCGCGTACCGGGCCGAAGTTCATCACCTTGGGCAGCATCGAGCGATTGCGCTTCAGGCGGCCGAAGATCGCATCCTTCACCGCCCCGCGCACATGACGCTCCTGCGTCACCGCATCGACAAGGCCGAGCGACTTCGCCTTGCGGGCATCAACATTTTTGCCCGTCAGCATCATGGTCATGGCCTCGAGCGGGCTGAACAGATGCGTCGAGCGCGCCGTGCCGCCGAAGCCGGGATGCAGACCGAGCAATACTTCGGGAAATCCGAAGCGCGCACCATCGATGGCGATCCGCATGTTGCAGGCGAGCACGACTTCCAGTCCGCCGCCGAGGCAGAACCCATGGATCACCGCGACCGTCGGCAGCTTGAGATTTTCCAGCCGGTCGAGGATCTCATGGCCACGGCCAAGCTGCTGCTCGACAAGAGCCGGATCGGACAGGCCGCGAAACTCATTGATGTCCGCGCCCGCGATGAAACCGGAGCGCTTCGCCGAACGAATGACGAGGCCCGCAGGACGTTCGCTCTGCAATGCGGAGAGGACTTGTGAAAATTCTTCCAGCACTTCGGTCGAGAGCGTATTCGCGCTGGCGTCTTCGCGGTCGAACAGCAGCCAGGCGATGCCGTCTTCGTCGCGCGTCAGCTTGAAGTGGCGATAGGGCCCGGATGACGGTTGAGGCCCGAGTTCGAGAACGTGGTCCTTCATCGCATTGAGGATTTTGCTGTCCATCGCCGTTTCCTAAACCGTCTCGATCAACATGGCGCCGCCGAGGCCGCCGCCGATACATTCCGTCGCAATGCCGCGCTTGGTGCCGAGGCGGTGCATCGCATTGACCAGATGCAGCACGATGCGGTTGCCGCTGGTGCCGACCGGGTGGCCGAGACTGACAGCGCCGCCATCGACATTGATCTTGGCGCGGTCGATCTCGCCCGCCGCGCCGTCGAGCCCGAGAATGTCGCGGCAGAACTTGTCGTCCTTCCATGCCGCGAGGCAGGCAAGCACCTGCGAGGCGAACGCCTCGTTGATCTCCCAGGTCTCGACATCCTGAATGGTCATGTTGTTGCGCTTCAGGAGCCGGTTCGACGACAGCACCGGGCCAAAGCCCATCACGGTCGGATCGAGTCCCGACCACGCGCTGTCGACGATCCGCGCCTTCGGCTTCAGGCCATGCTTGTTGACCGCATCTTCCGAGGCGAGAATGGTCCAGCACGCACCGTCGCTGATCTGCGAGGAGTTACCCGCCGTCACCTGTCCCCACGGCCGCTCGAATGCGGGCTTCAGCTTGGCGAGTTTCTCTACAGAGGAGTCAGGACGCACGCCGTCATCGTGATCGTAGAACTTGCCCTTGCGGTCGAAAATCGTTTCGACCTCGCCCTTGAGAAAACCCTGCGCCTGCGCGTTGGCGAGCCGCTTGTGGCTTTCCACCGAATAGGCATCGGCCTGCGTGCGCGTGATGCCCATCAGATGCGCGATCACTTCCGCGGTCTGCCCCATGTTGAGGTCGGTGACCGGGTCGGTCAGCCCGCGCTCAAGTCCGATGATCGGCTTGAAATAAGACGGGCGCAATTTTAAGAACGCCGCGAGCTTCGCCAGCGTGGTGCGCGCCGTGGCCATGCCCGCGAACCAGCGCACGCCCGCCTGCGGAAACACCAGCGGCGAGTAGCTCAACGCTTCCGTGCCGCCCGCGAGGATCATGTCGGCCTGCCCGGCCTGAATGTAACGGTAGGCGGTGTCGATCGACTGCATACCCGAACCGCAGTTGATCTGGACGCCGAAGGCGACCATGTCCTCGCCCATGCCGAGCCGCAACGCGGCGACACGCGCCGGATTGACCTCGTCGGCGATGACGCTGACGCAGCCGATAATGACCTGATCGAATTCGGACGATTTGAAAGGCTGGCGCGCCAACAGCGGACGCCCGGCCTGCACGGCAAGATCGACCGGCGTGAACGGCCCCGGACCGCCTTGCGCCTTCAGGAACGGCGTGCGGTTGCCATCGATAATATAGACAGGACGGGACATCAGCTTGCGGCCCTTTCCGCCGTTGCGGTGGCAGGATGGTTCTGACGGTAGATCGGAGACAGGGCTTCCGGCGCGAAGTCGTCGACCTCGATCACCTTCGCCACGGCCTCATGTGCTGTCTTGATCGCTTCCACATCCGCCGCCGTGATGATGCCGCGCGATGCCGCCTCTTGCCAATCGCGAATATGAGCAGCGCGCATTTTCTTTTCAATCGGCTCATTGGCGGTGACCAGCAGGAAGGCACGCTCAAGGCGCGCGAGCGGCCCGTCATCATTGGCGCCCGCATGATAAAGACCCGAAGTCAGGCGATCGCGCTCCGGTGAGGGCGACAGGATCATCTGCGCGCACTGCTGCACGACCTTGTCGGAGGGGCCGAGCGTCCTGGCCCCCAGCGGCTGCACGACGAATTTCAACAGCCACGCGACGAGACGGTTCGGCAGGTTGGCGAGAACTTCAGCAAAACGCTGCTCCATGGTGCGGATGCCGTTCGCCATCACCCAGCGCAACGCGGGCAGATCGGCGTCCTGCCTCCCTTCGTCTTCCCAGCGTTTCAGGGCCGCCGAGAGCAGATAAAGCTCGGAGAGAATGTCGCCGAACCGCGCCGAGAGCATTTCCTTGCGCTTCAACGCACCGCCGAGCGTCAAAAGCGCCATGTCGGCGCACAGCGCGAAAGCCGAGGAATAGCGCGACAACTGACGGTAATAACCGGTCGCGGCTCCCGCATCCGGCGCGGGCGCGAACAGACCGCAGCTCCAGCTGCGGCCCCAGGCCCTGAACAGATTGGCGAAGGCGTGGCCGACATGCTTCCAGAACGACTGATCGAACGCTTCGAGCCCGGCCTCTTGGTCCGGGTTGCCGATGGCGTTGATCTCTTGCAGCAGATAAGGATGCGCGCGTGTCGCGCCTTGCCCGAACACGATCAGGTTGCGCGTGAGAATGTTGGCGCCTTCCACCGTGATCGCCACCGGCACCGAGCGGTAGAGGTTGCCCATGTAGTTCTGCGGGCCTTCGATGATCGCCTTGCCGCCGTGAATGTCCATCGCGTCATCGACGACGATCCGCAGCCGCTCGGTCGCGTGCAGCTTCATGATGCCGGAAATCACGGCGGGATGCTTGCCCTGATTGAGCGCCGCACAGGTCAGCCGCCGTGCGGCATCGAGCTGGTAGGCCGTGCCCGCGATGCGCGCGAGCGGCTCCTCGATCCCCTCGAACTTGCCGATCGGCACCTTGAACTGTTCGCGGACGCGCGCGTAGGCGCCGGCGTTGCGCGCGCAGTAAGCCGCGCCCGACGCCGATTGCGACGGCAGCGAAATGCCGCGCCCCGCCGCCAGCGCGCTCATCAGCATCTTCCAGCCCTGACCGATGCGCGCCTGACCGCCGATCACGTAATCCATCGGGATGAAAACGTCCTTGCCCCAGTTCGGGCCATTCTGAAACACCTGCATCGCAGGCAGATGACGGTGACCGATGGTGACGCCGGGCAGATTGGTCGGAATCAGCGCAACAGTGATGCCGAGGTCTTCCGCGCCACCGAGAAGATGGTCCGGGTCGCGCGCCTTGAAGGCGAGGCCGAGCAGCGTCGCGACAGGACCCAATGTAATGTAACGCTTATGCCAGTTGAGGCGCAGGCCCAGCACCTCCTGCCCTTCGAACGTGCCCTTGCAGACCACGCCCGTGTCGATCATCGACGCGGCGTCCGAGCCGGCCTCCGGGCTGGTGAGGCCGAAGCAAGGAATTTCACGCCCTGCGGCCAACCCCGGCAGCCATTTATCTTGCTGCGCGCGGGTGCCGAATTTCATCAGGAGTTCGCCCGGCCCGAGCGAATTCGGCACCATCACGGTGACGGCGGCGGTGACGGAGCGCGAGGAGATTTTGCGGATCACTTCCGAGTGGGCAAACGGCGAGAAGCCCAACCCGCCGAACTCCTTCGGAATGATCATGCCGAGAAACTTGTTCGCCTTGATGAAGGCCCACACCTCGGGCGGAAGGTCGCGCCATTCCCAGGTCACTTTCCAGTCGTCGACCATGGCGCAGAGTTCTTCGACCGGCCCCGCGAGAAACGCCTGCTCCTCATCCGTCAGTTTCGCCGGCGCATTGGCCAACAGCTTCGACCAGTCCGGGTTGCCGGTGAACAGATCGGCGTCCCACCACACATCGCCGGCTTCCAGCGCCTCGCGCTCGGTGTCGGACATCGCCGGAAGCGCCTTGTGAGCCCACGCGAAGATCGGGCGCGTCAGAACATCGCGGCGGAAGGAGAAGCTCATGGAAGCGTCCTTTTCGGTGCGGGCAGCATGACCCATCGGCGGACAGGAAGGCGGGACTTTGAAATATCAATACGAGCTTGAACGACGTTGTCCTTATAAATTCTCACCATCGATCCTGAATTGATCCTGACGCGACATCGAATCTCAACATCGTGAATGAGACTATACGAAGTTGGAGATGCTTTCAGGTGGGGCTCCCATCCGGGATTCGGAATGCGCCTGTTCGCCTCATGGCGTGTTGGGGAACTATGTATGCAAAAATCTGCTGGAATGCGCTCCTGTTCCCCTGATTTTTCATTTATTTCATATTGTTAGGCAGGAACGTGCACAGCCTGGCGCCGTTGCCCCGCGAACCCTCAACGTAAAAGGAGTTTTGCAATGGGCAGCACCACCGACAAGATCAAGGGCACCGCCAACGAAGCCATCGGCAAAGCCAAGCAGGGCATCGGCGAAGCCACCGGCTCGGATCGCCTACAAGGTGAAGGCGCGATGCAGGAAGCCAAGGGCCATGTCCAGAAAACGGTCGGCGACGCGAAGGACGCCGCCAAGGAGGCGGTCGACAAGGCTGCCGCCGCGGCCAAGCGCAACCTTTGATCTTTCAAAAACTCTCAAGCGAAAAGCCGGCCACAGGGCCGGCTTTTTTGTTGCCTCTATTTGCCGTCGCCTGACGGCAATGCACCCGCGTCCCTCAAAACCTCATGCGCCGCCTTGAAGGCTTCAAGGCCCGCAGGCACGCCGCAATAGGTGGTCGCATGGATCAGGATTTCCTTGATCTCATCGACCGTCACGCCATTGGTTAGCGCGCCTTTGACATGCAGCCGCAATTCGGCAGGTTTGTTGAGCGCGGTCAGCATCGCAATGTTGATCATGCTGCGCATCTTGCGCGACAGGCCCGGCCGGGCCCAGGCATGCCCCCAACACCATTCGGTGGTGATGGTCTGGAATGCCATCATGAAATCATCGGCGCGCGCGATGCTGCCATCGACATAATCAGCGCCCAGCACCTCGCGCCGGACCTTCAGCCCGCGCTCGAACTTCTCGCTTTCAGACATTCCCAAATTCTCCCGAGTCATTCCATTTCATAGAGCGCCGCAACAGGCAGTTCGGCGAGGCACGGACGCAGCATCACGCCGTCGATCTCGGCAATATCGATGCTGCCGAGACTGTTGCTGATGAATGCCGCATCCGCCGTGCGCAAATCCACCTCCGAAAGCGAGGCCTGTTTCACTTCCATGTGAGACAGGATTTTCCCGCGCGCGATGCCGGGAAGGATTCCATCCGAGACTGGCGGCGTAACCCATTGCCCTCCAATGCGCGCGAACAGATTGCCCACTGTCGCGCACACAACATGCCCCTGCCCGTTCAGCATCAGCGCGTCAGCCGCACCGCATGATAAAGCCTCGCGCCGCGCAAGAATGTTATCGCCGTAGTTGACAGATTTGATGCGTGATAGCGGAGACTGTTCGTTGCGCCGTGTCGAGCGCGCGATCACGACGCGCTGCGAAGCGGATACTGCCGCCGATGGCGCGCACGTGATAAGAAGGGTTGGTGACGATTGATCGTCCACCCACAACCCGCGCTTTGGGGCAGGACCGCGCGTCAGCGTGATGCGCACCGCGCTGCGTGCAAATCCATTCCGGCGCAAAAGATCGATAACCGCAGCCGCAAGTGCCTGATCATCGAATGCAACATGTAAACCGAGTTGAGATGCACCATCATGCAACCGGCGCAGATGTTCGGCCAGCCAGACCGGCTGCTCACCGATTCCGAGCAGCGTCTCGAAAATCCCGTCGGCCAGCGTGAAACCGCGATCTGCAATCGACAGCCGCGCATCCTTTTCATCGAGAAACGCGCCATTGAGCCAGACCTGCGTCACGACACATGCTCCTCGATCCGATCCTGTGCGCGATCCGACAGCCGATACAGGCTATCATCGAAGCGGCCGAACGCGGCCACGACCAGCGCCTTGATCGAGGCCTGCGCCTTCAGCAGCATTTCGGCATATTCCGCCTGCGGCGTGGAGGCCGCGACCACGCCACCACCGACGCCGATGGTAAAGCGTCCGTCCTGCGCAACGATGGTGCGGATGACGATGGACAAATCGGCTGCACCATCACCGATCCATCCCAGCGCGCCCGAATAAATGCCACGCGCGCGGCTCTCGAGCCGGTCGATGATCTCCAGCGTCCGCAGCTTCGGCGCGCCGGTCATCGATCCACCGGGAAAAGCCGCCTGCAAGAGATCGGTCACCGTACAATCAGACCGGAGCGTGCCACGCACCGTGCTGACAAGCTGGTGGACGGTCTCATAACTTTCCACGCCGAACAATTCGCTGACATGCACGGTGCCCGGTTCACAGCAACGCGACAAATCATTACGCAAAAGATCGACGATCATCGCGTTCTCGGCGCGGTCCTTGGGGCTTTGCCGCAAGCCCTCGCGGAGTTCATGATCGCGGCGAAGATCAGGATCGCGCCGCGCGGTGCCCTTGATCGGCCGGGTTTCGACTTCGCCCTTCATATCCGCCGACAAGAACCGCTCCGGCGAGGCGCTCAGCACCGCACCGCCCGGCCAGCGCATGAACGCAGCGAACGGCGCCGGATTGATCTCGCGCATCACGCGATAGACATCGAGCGGATCAAGATCGGCCTCGCATGACAATTCATTGGTCAGGCAGACCTGATAGCTCTCGCCTTCCCGGATCCCATGCAGGCATTCCTCGACGCTTGTGCGATACGCGCGCTCGCCTTGCGCCATCGCGACATCAAGCGGATTTGTTCCGTGCGGCACGACAGGCGGAGGCGGCCTGACGCTGGCGATGGCGGATTCCGTTTCATCCAGCCATTGCCGGGCGCGGGTCTCGTGCTCCGGTGCATCGATCGCCACCAGATAGCTTTTGCCCTCGACGTGATCGACCGCGATGAAACGATCGGCGTGGATCAACAAACTGTCAGGGGTTTGGGCCTTGCGGCAGACCCGCGATCCGCAATCCTGTTGCAATTCGTAACCGAACCAGCCGACATATCCGCCCGTGAACGGACAGGGCGGCGGCGTTTGCGCCGATGCCTGCGGCTGCGACTTCAGATAATCGAAAATCGTGCCGTCATGATGTTGGCGATGTTCACCGCGCTCCACCGCGACAAATCCATCCGCGCAATCGTAGCTGACAATCTCCGCATTCGGCCCCGATGCATCGCCGAGATACGACCAGCGTGACAGGCCCGGCACGACAAGGCTGCTGTCGAGCCAGAAGGCATGAGACGATGCCGCGAACAGTGAGCAGAACATCGCCTCGGTATCGAGCGCGTGAGGCAGTTCGCGCCAGAACGCCTCGCGCGTTGCAGACACCTTCATGACGCCGCGTTTCGGTTGCAGCGATGTGGCGATGCGGCCCGATTTATCCCGCGAAAGATCCCGGAAGTTTTCGAGCAGCCGCCGGCCATGCTCCGTCAAAATCGACTCGGGATGAAACTGCACACCCCATTGCGGCTTCTCACGATGCGCAAGCGCCATCAGGAGACCGTCCTCGGTCCATGCGACCTCCTTTAAGTGCGGCGGCAACGGCCGTTCAATCATGAAGGAATGATAGCGCCCCGCCGCGAAAGGCGACGGCACACCCGCAAACAGCGGATCGCCGTCATGGCGCACCATCGACGCCTCGCCATGGACCAGCGACGGCGCATAAGCGAGCCGTCCGCCTGACGCCATCGCCAATCCCTGAAAGCCGAGACACACGCCGAGCACAGGAACGTTCGCCTTCAGCAAAGCATCGCGCGACAGCCCGAAATCCTGCGCGCGATCCGGCCGGCCGGGGCCCGGGGAGATTACGATATTGTCGAACGGCGCTTTTGAAACCTCCTCCCACGTCGCGGCATCATTCATCACCACCAGCGGCGCGCACTGATTGATGTCGGCAATCAGGTCCGCGAGGTTGTAGGTGAACGAGTCGTAGTTATCGATGATGAGGGTTTTCATCGCCGCCGAGGCAAAGCTGCCGTTAAAGTCGCCAATGTGGTATCCGCCGCATGCGATCCCAGCGACGGCGTCAACCGCCGCCGGATCGGCTATCCCGGCAGGCCGGCGCGGCATCATGACCACCGGAAAGACCACCCAAGATCGCGCCAATTATGCGATGAATCCGCAACTCTCCGCAACACAATGGCAGGCCCGCGCCCATGGGCCGCGGCCCATTTCTTATCATGTCCATAAAGAAAATGGCGGCCCACAGCCGCCATTTGAGACCGGTTGAATATGCGGCGTTCAGGCCGCCGCCACGCCGCGCATTTCGCCATTGCCCGGCGGCGGGATCGGCTGCCCCTCGTCGGCATATTCGTTGAGCTTGTTGCGCAAGGTGCGGATCGAGATGCCAAGAATGTTGGCCGCGTGGGTGCGGTTGCCGAGGCAATGCCGGAGCGTCTCAAGAATGAGGTCGCGCTCGACATCGGCCACCGTGCGCCCGACCAGCGCGCGCGTCACCTGCTCGGCGGCCAGCGTCGCATGGGCGACTGCCGGCGCCGTCTTGGCGAGATCGAGGCGATCGCCATCCGGCGACAGGATCGCATCGGGACCGATCTCGTCACCCTGCGCCATCAGCACCGAACGATGAATGGTGTTTTCCAGCTCGCGCACGTTGCCCTGCCAGCGGTTCGCTGTGAGCACCTGCTTGGCTTCAGCCGACAGCGGGCGCACCGGCACCCCGTTGGCGTTCGCATACTTCTGCGCGAAATGCTGCGACAGCTCCAGAATATCCGCCGGCCGTTCGCGCAGCGCCGGGATTTTCAGGTTCACGACGTTGAGGCGGAACAGCAGGTCTTCGCGGAAGGTGCCTGCCTTCACCGCATCCGCGAGGTTGCGGTTTGATGTAGCGATGATGCGGATATCGACCGGCACCGGCTTGGTGCCGCCGACGCGATCGATCACGCGCTCCTGAATCGCGCGCAGCAGCTTCGATTGCAGACGCACATCCATTTCCGAGATTTCGTCGAGCAGCAGCGTGCCGCCGGTCGCCTCCTCGAACTTGCCGATACGGCGCGCGATGGCGCCGGTGAACGACCCCTTTTCGTGGCCGAACAGTTCGGATTCCAGAAGGTGCTCCGGGATCGCCGCGCAGTTGACCGAGATGAACGGCCTCTTCGCCCGCGCCGAACGGCTGTGGACGTAACGCGCCAGCACTTCCTTGCCGGTGCCGGACTCGCCTGTGATCATCACCGAGGCATCGGAGCCCGCGATCTGCTGCGCAAGCTTGACCACTTTCGCCATCGCCTCGTCACGATAGATCAGGTCGCGCGAGTCGTTGGCGACCGCGGCCAGCACCGCCGCGATCAGCTCCGGCTCCGGCGGCAGCGGGATGTATTCCTTGGCGCCCGCGTGAATCGCAGCCACCGCAGCGCGCGCATCGTTGGTGATGCCGCAGGCTACAATCGGCACATGAATATGTTCGGCTTCCAGCCGCATCACCAGATCGCGAATGTCGATGGCGACATCCACCAGCAGCAGATCCGCGCCCTTGCCGCCGCGCACGACCCGCATCGCCAGTTCGATGTCCTCGGCGTGCGTGACGCTTGCGCCGTTATCCATCGCGATCTTGGTTGCGGTTGTCAGCTGCCCCTTCAGGGTTCCGACGATGAGAAGCCGCATGATTTGCTCCTGTCAGTATCGCGCCATTTTCGGCGTTCGGTTTAATTTTCGCGCGCCTACGCGCGTTCCGCCTTGATGATTTCCGTCATGGTCACGCCGAGCTTGTCTTCCACCAGAACCACTTCGCCACGCGCCACCAGCCGGTTATTCACATAGATGTCGATCGCCTCGCCGACGCGCCGATCCAGTTCGAGCACCGTGCCGGGACCGAGCTTCAGAAGGTCGCTGACATCCATTTTCGAGCGGCCGAGCACCGCCGACACCTGCACCGGCACGTCGAACACCGCCTCAAGATCGGAGGCGATGCGCGCGCCGCGCTCGTCTTCCTCGGAGAAGGCGGCCTGATCGAGCGGCGGAGCCTCGGTCTCGTTCAGGTCCGGCAACGGCACCTGCCCCTGTCCATCAGTATCACTCATGAGTCTCTCCCGGCCGGATGTCCGGCCTGATTGCGAGCCGCCATATAGCGGTCCACCAATTCACCAATCCTGGCGTCCGTCGCGGCACGATCAAGCGTGCAGCCGCCATCCGCCCATTCGATCCTGCAATCCGAAACATCGATGTCCGGCTCGGCCAGAATCACCAATCGCCCTTCGAATCCGCTGCGCTTCGCCAGATCCTCGATCCGCTCGCGCGCACGATCGTAAAGCGCGTCATTGACCCGGATCGCGATATGAGGCGTCGAGGTCAGGTGGCGCAGGCAATCGGCGACAAGCGCCATGATCTCCGCGAGCGGCTCGGCCGCGACAAGGTCGCTGCATAATTTGCGCGCCACCGCCACCGCCACTTCTACGGCCTCGGTCTCGACACGACCCTCGACATTCTTGAAGTTTCCCGCCAGCGAGCGCATCGCAATGGCGATCTCCTCCATCGCCAGCGCCGAGCGGCGATCGCTTTCCACACTCGCCTCTTTTTGCGCAGCCTGAAAGCCATCGCGAAAAGCCCGTGCTTCCGCATCCGCAACCAGCTGGGCGATTTCCGCGCGCGAAGCCTGCCGCTCCGTATTCGCCGGAGCGGCGAAGTCCATGTCGAACAGGAATTTCGCGGGCGCGCTCATCAGTACACCAATTCGTCGTCGGCACGATTCTTCTGCAACATAATCTCACCCTTGGCAGCGAGATCCTTCGCAAGGTTCACCAGAAGCGCCTGGGCTTCATCCACGTCACGCAGCCGCACCGGACCGGCGGCGGCCATGTCGTCCTGCAACATCTTCGCGGCGCGGCTCGACATGTGACCCATGAAGAACTCGCGCACGGCATCGTTGGCGCCCTTCAGGGCAACGCCAAGCTTGTCCTTGTCGACATGGCGCATCAGTGTCTGAGCCGAACCCGCGTCGAGCTTCACGAGATCGTCGAACGTGAACATCAGCGACTTGATGCGCTCGGCGGCCTCGCGGCTTTCCTCTTCCAGAGCGGTGAGGAAGCGGGTTTCGGTCTGGCGGTCGAAATTGTTGAAGATTTCCGCCATCACCTCATGGGCATCGCGGCGGCGTGTCTGCGACAGGTTCGACATGAATTCGGTGCGCAGCGTGCTCTCGACACGCTCGATGACTTCCTTCTGCACCGCTTCCATGCGCAGCATCCGGTTGACGACATCGAGCGCCATATCCTCGGGCAGGATCGCCAGCACCCGCGCAGCATGCTCCGGCTTCAGCTTCGACAGCACCACCGCCACAGTCTGCGGGTATTCATTCTTGAGGTAGTTGGCGAGCACCTCTTCCTGCACGTTGGAGAGCTTCTCCCACATGTTGCGCCCGGCCGGGCCACGGATTTCATCCATGATGCCGGTGACGCGCTCTGACGGCAGATATTGCTGCAGCAGCCGTTCCGTCGCGTCGAAATTGCCCATCAGCGCACCGGATGCCGACATCCGCGAGACGAATTCGAGCAACAGATCCTCGACCACGTTGGCCTCAATCGTGCCGAGCGAAGACATCACGACGGACAATTCACGCACTTCGTCATCGTCGAGCAGCGACCAGACCTTGCTGCCGTACTGCTCGCCCAGCGCCAGCATCATGATCGCCGCACGCTTGGGGCCGCTCATGGGCTCGGACACGGCACGCCCGTTCTGACGGCTCGCGAGCGTCGCAACGACGCTGGCAATATCTTCCGGTTTCTGTTGGGCGGGGAGTGATGCCATGTTTTACGCCGGTTCTGCGAGCCATTGACGAATAATGGAAACGGTTTCGTTCGGATTGCGATCGGCCAGTTCGCCGACGCGATGGACGGATTGCGCGTGCACCTGTCCTTGTACTTGCGCCACATCGATCATCTGCGCGGTCGCCGCGGTATGGACGGGCCCTGCGACGGCGGCGGGCTCGGCTTCGGGCAGTGCCGGCACTGGTGCAGCAGGCGGCGGGTCCTCGGCCAGCACGCGCTTGACGAGCGGCCGGACCACCATGAAGACCACGACGATGGCGAGCAGCGACATTACGCCAAGCTCGATGAAGTACATCACATCGTCCTTGGTGAACTGGAATACGCTCAGCCAGCCCGTCGGCTCAGGCAGCGGTATTGCTGCAGGAGCATCCGCGAACCTCAGATTGACGACGTCGACCTGATCACCGCGGTTTTTGTCAAAGCCGATCGCGGAGCGCACCAGTGTGGCGATGCGCTCAAGGTCTTCCTTGCTGCGCGGCGCGTAAACAAGATCGCCCTTTTCGTTCTTGGTATAGGTCCCATCCACCAGCACCGCGACCGACATGCGCTGCACGCGCCCTGCTTCGGTCACTTCCGTCTTGGTGGTGCGGGAAATCTCGTAATTGTTGATTTCCTCGCTCTTCTTGGTCTGGTCCTTGCCCGCATTCGCTGCATTCTGCTGCTGGTTGCCGGGCATCTCGTTATTGACGGTGACCTGGCCGTTCTGCCCGTTCGCCGTCGCGGAGGATTCCTCGCGCGTCTGGCTGGAGCGCAGTACGCGCCCGTCCGGATCGAACTTGTCGGAGGTTTCCGTGACCTTGTTGTAATCGAAATCGGCCGACAGCTCGACACGGGCGCGGCCGCCGCCGACCACCGAGGAGACGATGCTTTCGACCTGCTTGCGCATCCGGTTCTCAAAGGCAATGCGGCGCTCGTCCGTGCCGACATCCCCCATCCCGTTGGGATCGCCCGCGCCATCCGCGAGCAACTGGCCGTTCTCGTCGACGATCGAGACCCGCTGCGGCTTCAGGCCGTTGACGGAAGATGCGACCAGATGACGGATGGCGCGAACCTGCTGAGGCTCGAGCGCGCCGCGTACCCGGAGCACGATCGCCGCCGACGGCTCAGGCTTTTCGCGCGAGAACAAGGGCCGATCCGGCAGCACCAGATGGACACGCACCGCCTGGATGCGGTCGATGGCCTTGATGGTGCGCGCCAGCTCGCCTTCGAGCGCGCGCAGATGATTGACGTTCTGGACGAAGCTGGTCGAACCAAGCGTGTCGGACTTGTCGAAGATCTCGTAGCCGACGCCGCCGCCCTTCGGCAGTCCGCTTTCGGCAAGCTTCATCCGCAGGCGGGTGACCTTGTCCTTCGGCACCATGATAATGGAGCCGTCGTTCTTCAGTTCATAGGGAATGCCCTGCCGGTCGAGTTCCTTCATGACGCCGGAAGCGTCGTCGTAGCTCAGATCGGTATAAAGGGTGATCATCTGGGGCGCCGTCACCCGCAGGATGACGAAGCCAAAAAAGCCAAGCAGGGCCATGGTCACGGCCAGCATCGCCGCAAGCCGCCCAGCACCCATACCGCGAAGGAATGAAATCAGCCCTGACAAAGACCCACCCCAGAGATTCGGCCAAATCGGACCGACTGGGCAGAATTTGCCTAGGGATGGTTTCCATATGGTTAACGCCGGTTAACGTCCTGGCATAAATTGAGACATCCTGAACTCCCGCTTCTTAAATGAAGCGGATTTTCGGAAAATCCCAGCCGCAGGATGGTTGGCGTTATTGGCGGTATTGCTGGATTCGGGTGGTGCGCAGCCCGGCCAGACCATGCTGGTCGATCGAGAACTGCCAGGACAGGAATTCGTCCACCGTCAGCGTATAGCGGCTGCAGGCTTCTTCCAGGGAAAGAAGGCCGCCACGGACGGCTGCAACGACTTCGGCCTTGCGGCGGATAACCCACCGTTTGGTACCAGGGGCCGGAAGATCCGCAATCGTCAACGGGCTACCATCGGGCCCGATGACATACTTCACCCTCGGGCGATGGGGTTCTGTCATGGCGTACTCACAAACTCAAACTGCACTCGTGGGAACAAGGTACCCCGCGCCACTTAAAATTTGCCTAAGCCTAAGCGTCGAATGCAGTTCTCCTGAAACCGGCCCCCCAAATGGAAACCCCGCCTCCTTGGGAAGCGGGGAAAAGGTCCTTAAACCAGATGGATAACGGTATTTAAGTGCTGCTCCCGCTATCGCCCCCGGTATCGCCACTGCCGGTGTTGGTGGAGCTGCGCACCACCCGCTTGATCTGATCGATGGTGTAGTTGTTGCCGCCCATCGAAAGCAGCGCCGGGCTCGATGTCATGTCCACGGAGTCCACCACACCCTGCACCTCGGTCGTCACCGTGACGTCCTTGCCCGAGTTATCTTTGCCAACGACCGTCAGCTTGTAGTTGCCAGCCGGCCATTGCGTACCGTCATTGCCCTTGCCGTCCCAGACAAAGCTGGCAGGGCCGGCCTTCAGCGAATAGCTGCCCGTGAAAGCAGTCTGCCCGTTCGGAGCTGCAATCGTAACGACCGCGTTCGCATCAGCAGCGGCATTGAAATTCCACGTCGCCGAGCCGTTGAATGCGGCGGTCGAGCCATCGACCGAGATGGTCTGGCCGACGAAGCTCAACGCCTGCGTGGATTGCGCCGTCTTCTGCAGCGACACCAGCGAACTCAACTGGTCATTGGCCTTCAACTGCTGCTCGACTTGGGCGAACTGCACGAGCTGCGCCGTGAACTGGTTGGTATCGAGCGGGTCGAGCGGGTTCTGGTTCTGCAACTGCGTGGTCAGCAGCGTCAGGAACGTCTGGAAATTATCCGCAATCCCCGTGGAGGTCGTGCTCGAATCGCTGCTGCTCGACGACGAGGAGCCAGTATTCGTCGCCGGCGCGGGGGCGGAGGTCACCGGTGTTGCTGTTGTCGCGTCAACCGACATGACTTGTCCTCAAATGCTGATGTCGACGCCGGAGCTTGAGCCGGACGACCGGCCGTAACTCGCGCCCACAACCTGCGGCGTGGCTGAAATCTCTTCGGAGACGATCAGGCGGTGCGATTGGCGGCCCTGACCGCTGTCGCCCTGACCGCCCTGCGGCGACTGATCGCGCAGGCTGAACTGCAACCCGCCGTCGCCGGTCTTGAGGCCGGCATCTTCTAGCGCGCGCTGCAGTTGCGGCGCGTCCTTGCGCAGCATGTCGAGCGTCGCAGGCTGATCCACCGTGAGATGCGAGGTCACGCGGCCATGCTTGTCCACGTCGAGCCGAACATCGATCCGGCCAAGCTCCGCCGGATCGAGACGGATCTGAAAGCTGGTGTTGCCCGCCGCTGCCCTCGTCGCAATATCGACCGCAAGTCCGTTGACCGGCACGGGGATGCTGGCGGCCTGCGCGGAAGCCGCCGGTCCCGCCACCGTCACCGTGAATTGCTGCTGGGTCTGCGGCTGGGACGTCGTGGCAGGAGCCTGCAGGTCGAGCGCGGTCTGGAAGCTGACGTCCGGCTTCGCAGTTTGCGGATCGGCACTATGCTTGTCATGCGCGGGAGCAGCGGGCACCGCGCCCTTGTCCGCTTTCGCTGAGGCGACATCGCTCTTGGCTTGATTTGCGTTCGCGTCGTCGGCGGAAGACGCATCGGGCTTGTTGCCGGTGGATTTGGCACCCGTTCCGGGCTTCGCATCGGTCTGCTCTGCATCGGCCGTTTTGGTCGCAGCTTTCGCAGACTTGCCGTTCCCGATGCCCTGGACGGCTTCGGTCTTGACGACCCCGGTCGTGACTGCGGACGCACCGGCGGCTGCGGCCTGCTGCGGCACGACGATGCCGGCGGACAATGCGGCTGCATTCGCGCCATCTCTTGCCTTCGCTGTAGCTGTGCTATCGGCAGGCACTTGCGTCTGGCCGGCTTTCGATTTGTCGGAAGACGGATGGCTAGCCGTTGGATCGACTCCCGGCTTGGCTGCGGTCGCGATCGCCTTCGCATCCGTACCGGCAGCAGCGTCTTTGGCCGACGTCGCAGCAACGGCAGCAGCCGAAGCGTCTGTGGCAGATGCCGTCGTCGCGGCGGCTGCATCGGATGTACCGTCGGACTTGACCGCGGTCGCCTGTGCCGCGGCCGCAGGGGTTGCCACCACAACGGCATTCGGATTGGTCACATCAGCAGCCGCTTGCTGCGTCTGGCTCGGGTCGGCCGGCGCTTGATCCGCCGCTTCGTCCTTCGTTTTGGTTTTCGACTTTCCTTCGGTCAGGCCGGTTTTCACCGCATGTGCGGGAGACTTCTTGGCCTTTTGATTGAAAATGCCGGTGCGCGGCGCGGTCTGCTGCGCGTCCTCGGCAGGATCGGCATCAGTCCTGTCATCGCGCTTGGCGGGGCGATCATTGTTGTTGTCGGCTGGGCGGGCCGCCCTGTCCTGCGCAGAAGGCGGGGGAACATCATGATCGGCCGCCGCCGCATTGCTATCGACGAGGGAACCGAAATCGTCCGCAGACCCACCCTGATCCTGCTTGGCAGAAGGGCGATGGCTGTAAACCTGGGAATTGACGGCTGGCTCGGGCGCGACATTCAACACGGGACTGGTTCTCGCAAAGGTACCTACGGCATTCTGAGCAAGGACCGGGCCAACCCCCGTTCCAGAATATATTCAATAGAAACAATGATTTGAAATAGACAGCCTCTCTCAGCGAGGCGCTTTCGTGCTGTCCTTTCTGCCCTCCGGGCAAGTTTTGCCGGACAAAACCGTTCTAATTGCCACCCATCCTCCCCAACTATAATAAAGTAGCCAAACCGGGCGCGGCTTTCGCGCCTTTGGATCAATGTGATGCTCAACAGTCTCGACCTCGAAGGGCCGCCGTCCGGCACGCGCGTGGTCGTCGCCATGTCCGGTGGCGTCGACTCCTCGACCACGGCCGCCCTGCTGAAGGCCGAGGGCTACGATGTCATCGGCATCACGCTGCAGCTTTACGACCATGGCGCCGCGACCCACCGCAAAGGCGCCTGCTGCGCAGGACAGGACATTCACGACGCGCGCGATGTCGCCGAGCGCATCGGCATTCCGCATTACGTGCTCGACTATGAAAGCCGCTTCCGTGAATCGGTGATCGACCGCTTCGCCGAAAGCTACGTGCTCGGCGAAACCCCGGTGCCGTGCATCGAGTGCAACCGCTCGGTCAAATTCCGCGACCTGCTCACCACCGCCCGCGAGCTTGGCGCCAAGGCGCTGGCCACCGGCCATTATGTCGCCTCGCGCCGGCAGGCGGACGGCTCCCGCGCCATGGTCTGCGCCGCCGACGCCGACCGCGACCAGAGCTATTTCCTGTTCGCGACGACGCAGGAGCAGCTCAACGATCTGCGCTTCCCGCTCGGCGACATGACCAAGGCCCAGACCCGCGAACTGGCGCGGCGTTTCGATCTGCCGGTCGCCGAGAAGCACGACAGCCAGGACATCTGCTTCGTGCCGACCGGCCGCTACACCGACGTGATCGAGCGCATGAAGCCGAACGCGCTGCAGCCCGGCGACATCGTCGACCTGCGCGGCCGCGTTCTCGGCCAGCATCAGGGCATCGTGAATTTCACAATCGGCCAGCGGCGCGGCATCGGCATCGCTGCGGCTGAGCCGCTTTATGTCGTTGCGCTCGATGCCGCATCGCGCAGGGTCATCGTCGGCCCGCGCGCCGCGCTGCGCAAAAGCGTCATCACACTGCGCGACATCAACTGGATCGGCGACGGCTCGTTCGAGCGCGCGGCGAGCGAAGGGCGCGACCTTTACATCAAGGTGCGATCGACCCGCCCGCCCCAGCCGGCCCATTTGCGGATGAACGGCGACCATTGCGAAGTCGAGCTTCTCGCCGGCGAGGAAGGCATCTCGCCCGGACAGGCCTGCGTGTTCTACGATGCACCGGCCGGGCAGGCGCGCGTGCTCGGCGGCGGCTTCATCACGCACGCTTTCAATCACGGCGACAAAACGGATTTCCAGCACCTTGCGGCCTCCGCCGCGATCTAGGGGTTTCGAACCATCGTGGGTAACGACATCGATCGCGCCGGAGTGGCGAAGGCTTATGCCGCTTGGGCGCCGATCTACGATCTCGTCTTCGGTCAAGTGTTCGATGCCGGACGCAAAGCCACGATCGCACTGGCCGACCAGATCGGCGGCCGCATTCTCGATGTCGGCATCGGCACCGGTCTGTCGCTGACCGACTATTCGCGCACCACGAAAATCTGCGGCGTCGATATTTCCGAGCCGATGCTGCGCAAGGCTCGCGAACGGGCGCGCACGCTGAACCTGACCAATGTGGAAGCCCTGTCGGTGATGGATGCCAAGCATCTGGCGTTCGCAGACGGCACCTTCGATGCTGTGGTCGCGCAATATGTCGTCACCGCCGTGCCCGAACCGGAAGCCACTCTTGATGACTTCGTGCGCGTGCTCAAGCCGGGCGGCGAGTTGATCCTCGTGAACCACATCGGCGCGGAAAGTGGCCCGCGCAAAATTTTCGAGCTGGCTTTCGCACCGGTGGCGCGGAGGCTGGGCTGGCGGCCCGAGTTCCCGTGGGCCCGTCTGGTCAACTGGGCTGCGCGCCATGGCGGCATTGAACTGATCGAGCGGCGGCCGATGCCGCCGATGGGACATTTCTCCCTGATCCGTTACCGCAAGCAGTAATTCCCTGCAGGAACATCAGCGCGCAGGAACACGCCTGCATCGGGGCCGTTCAATCCGCATGCGGATGACGACCACTCTTGCCATGATGATCTGTGCGCTGATGGCGACGCCGGCATTTGTGCTGGCTCAGGCAGCCCCTGCTCCCGCGACGCCGCAGGCCCCGACAGCGCCGCCCAATCCCGATCGCTCCGCGACGAAATGCGCACCGACGCAGGTGGCGCCAACAGAAGGGAGCGTTCAGCCATCGAGCCCGAAAAATGAAGTCGGCAAACCCCTCGGCGATACGCTGGCGCAATCGGACGGCGTCCTATGCCCTCCTCCCGGCATCGATCCCGGGATGCACGCACCGACCCCCAATCCGCCTCAAGGCGCGATGCCGGTGATCCCTCCACCCGGCAGTCCGGGCGGCGATCCGAGCGTGCGGCCGAAATGATGGCTTTGCGCGGCCTTCTCTTGCTTGACAGCCATTTGGCTCCCTCTTTATATGCCGCATTCGCGCGGCCTTGGTGGAACCGGGGCCTGCGGATTTTGGCGAGGTAGCTCAGCTGGTTAGAGCACGGGAATCATAATCCTGGGGTCGGGGGTTCGAGTCCCTCTCTCGCTACCAGATATTTTCCCCATCACGGCAATCAGCAAATATCCGTCGTCTTGATATTTCGCGACGTTCGTCGCGGGCTTAAGCCGCCCGCGCGCCGTAAAACAGCGTGACGACGTGGCGCGCTTCCGCGAAAAACAGCCACCGCTCGACGAGCACGCCTGCAGCCGCGAGCACGACCGCAACCACCAATGCGACCCCCGCAGCGGCACCGCTCATCAAAATGGCGATCAGCACGAGAACGAGCGGCGCTGCGAACAACGCCAGCACCGACAGCCTGCGAAGTTTGTCGGCATGCTTGCGGGCAATGGTGAATCCCATCTCGCGCATCAGGTAGTTTTCTTCAGTGTGAGGCGCCTCGAACAGCCGCACCTTACCGATGTTGCCAAGCCCCGTCGCGCTTTCCGGGCTGCTCGGATGCCGGGTCGTTGCGATGAAGCGCCAATAGCCGAGCTTGGCGACAAGCGCCGCGAGCCCCGCAACCAGCACGACACTATCGACACCTTGCGAGCCATGTCCCGTCAGATGCAGGATCGCCGCCAGCAATAACGCGCCGCTGTAGAGGCCGAGCGCCAGATAGTTCGGCACGACATAGGCGTTGCACCACTGATGGATCGTTTTGAGCGACGCATAGATCATCGCCGTGCAGTAGATCGTAACGAGCGACGCCACCGCCGTGATCAGTCCCAGCACCACCGCAACAGCGCCGGGCGCGGGCGAGACGATCCAGGCCAGAAGAAGCAATCCGGCTGGACCGTAGGTCACGAACGAGCAGATGCCTTCGCGCGAAAGCCAGGAGGTCCGCCACTGGGAGAACGCACGCCAGGCGCGTTCGGGCCGCCCGAGATGGAACGTCGAGGACAACAACCCCACCGTCACCAGCGCGAGCGCAAGCGGCAACACGATGAGAGCGACCACGCGATCTCCCGGCGTGCCGGAAAAGGCCGACAGCAAACCGTACCAGACCAGCAGTCCATAGCCTGCGCCTGATGCTGTTGTGAAAACGATGACGGAGAGTGCGGGATGCATCGGTCCACCTCAGCGTGACAGAACGCGGTCGGCCCAGCGGAGCAAGGCCGCGCCCTTGCTTTCCGATGCCGATTTCTTCGCAACGATGTCGACCAGCGAAATGTCGCTGCTTTGCGAGCCGCATCCGTTCTTGCGCGGACGCGGCGGCAGATAGCGGTTGACCGGCTTGTAGCCGAGTTCCGGCATCAGTTCGTAGCCGCCGCGTTCAGCGACAAGTTGAGAGACGTCGGAATTTGGATCGCCGAGATCGCCGAAATGGCGAGCATGCGCCGGACAGGTGGCGACGCAGGCCGGAACGCGGTCGGCCTCGGGCAGATTTTCATTGTAGATCTTGTCGACGCACAGCGTGCACTTCTTCATCGTGCCGTCGTCTTCGTCGAATTCGCGCGCGCCATAAGGACACGCCCACGAGCAAAGCTTGCAGCCGATGCAGGTGTCGGCATTGACGAGCACGATGCCGTCTTCGGTGCGCTTGTAGGAAGCGCCTGTCGGGCAAACCGTGACACAGGCCGGCTCCTCGCAATGCAGGCAGGAGCGCGGGAAGTTCACGGTGCGTGATGCCTCGCCCTCGCCCGCTTCATAGGTGTGGACGCGGTTGAACCAGACGCCGTCGGACTTGCGCTGGAAATCGCTCAGCGGGCCGGAATGGCCGCTCGCGTTCCATTCCTTGCAGTTCACGGCGCAGGCATGGCAGCCAACGCAGGTATCGAGATCGATGACGAGGCCGAGCTTCTTCTGGCCGGGCACAGGAGCGGGAATGGACGTCACGATGCTTTTCCTGATGGTTTGCGGCCCGGAATCGGGTCCCACGGATTCTTGCGGCCTTCGGCGTCGTAGCGCAGTACGTCGGGGCGCGGTGGTGTATGCGGCGGGCGCTTCAGCGTCGGGAATTCCGGCAGCGTCGTATGTTCGTCCATCGCTGCTTTCTCGACACGCACGCGCACGTCGTACCAGGCCGCCTGCCCGGTCACGGGATCGGAGTTCGAATGGCGATAGCCATCCTTCTCCGGCAGCCGCTCGGAGATGACGTGGTTGAGCAGGAAGCCCTCGGTGCCTTCCGGCGCGTCGGGCGACAGATTCCACGCGCCCTTGCGTTTGCCGATCGCGTTCCAGGTCCAGACCGTGTTGGGATTGACGCCCTCCATGGTACGTACGGGCACGCGGATGCGGCTGTGAAAGCTCGTGACCCACACATAATCGTCGTCCGCCAGACCAAGCTTCTCCGCCGTCTCGCGATTCATGTAGAGGAAGTTCTTCGAGAAGATCTGGCGCAGCCAGGTGTTCTGCGAGTGCCACGAATGGTACATCGCCATCGGACGCTGGGTGATCGCCGAGAGCGGAAATTCCGTCGCCGACACCGCCTGCTCTTCCAGCGGCTGATACCAGATCGGCAGCGGATCGAAGTAGTTCTTGATCCGCTCGCGATCCCGCTCCGGCGGTTGAATCGGGCCATGCCCTTCTCCCGCCAGTTTGAATTTCTGCAACGGCTCGCTGTAGAGATGCAGGACGATCTGATCGGCCTTGTCGATCATGCCGAGCTGCACGGCGTGTTCGAGATACTTCTTGTTACCGTGCTTGAAGTAAACCTCGTCATGCGGCAGTTCGAGCCGCCAGAAGCTCTTGTTCTCGATGTAGCGATCGAGCTGGTTCTTGTTCGGTGCGCCCTTGCCTGCCGTCTCGCCATCCTCGCCGCGAAAACCGGCGAGCGGCCCGATGCCCGGCTTGCGCTGGTGATTGACGATGTAATCGGGATAGCCGCCGGGATAGTTCGGCGCGCCGTCGTCATTGACGAATCCGGGCAGCTTGAGGCGCGCGCCGAGATCGATCAGCACGTCCTGGAACGGCCGCACATCGCGGTCGGGCTTGAGCACCGGGCGGCGGATCGCATCGGCCGGGCCATGCGCGCTGCCGATCGGGCGATCCAGCAGCGAGATACAATCCCAGCGCTCGAGATAGGTCGTGTCCGGCAGCACGAGGTCGGAATAGGACACCATCTCGGAGGCGTAAGCATCCGAATAAATGATCTTCGGAATCTTGTAGGTGCCATCCTCGTTCTTGTCGGTCAGCATCTTCATGGTGCCGGCCGCGTTCATGGACGAATTCCACGCCATGTTGGCCATGTACATGAACAGCACGTCGACCGGATAAGGATCGGCCGCCCACGCATTGTGGATCGCCATGTGCATCAGGCCGTGAGAGGACAACGGCGCTTCCCACGAATAGGCCTTGTCGATGCGCAGCGGGCCGCCGTTCTCATCGACCAGCAGATCTTCCGGCCCCATGGTGAAGCCGAGCGGCATGCCGTCGAGCGGCTTGTCCGGCGCCCAGGTTTTTCCGGCAGGCTTCGGGCCGCCGGGCAGCGGCTTGGGATACGGCGCCTTGTAACGCCACGAGCCGGGCGTATCGACAGCGCCGAGCAGCATCTGCAGCACATGCAGCGCGCGGCAGGTGTGGAAGCCGTTGGAATGCGCCGCGATGCCGCGCATGGCGTGCATGGAGATCGGGCGGCCAACCATCTTCTCGTGACGGCGTCCGGCCCAGTCGGTCCATGGCTGATCGAGCACGACAGGATCGTTGAAGGCCTCGGCGATTTCACCCGCAATGCGGCGGATGCGCTCGGCCGTCACGCCGCAACGCTCTGCAACCGCCTCGGGCGCAAACTCGTCGCTCATGTAGCGATCGGCCAGAAGCTGGAATGACGGTGTGACCCGGCGGCCATCTTCAAGCGTGAAGGTACCGACAACCGCAGGCGAGAAATCCGTACCGCTCGCAGCCACGGCCTTGCCCGCCTTGCTGTCCCAGGCGAGCGGCGCGCCGCTGGCATCGCGTGCGAACAAGCCGTGATCGGCGCCGCCCGGATTCTGCACCACAAGCCACGTCGCGTTGGTGTAGCGCGCGAGGAAATCGAAATCGATGGCGTCGAGCTGCAGCAGACAGTGGATCAGCGCGAAGATGAAAAGACCATCGGTGCCGGGGCGGATGCCGACCCATTCATCCGCAATCGCGGAATAGCCGGTCTTGACCGGATTGATCGACATGAACTTGGCGCCGCGCTCCTTGAGCTGGGCCAGACCGATTTTGATCGGATTGGAGTCGTGGTCTTCCGCGACGCCAAACAGCATGAAGTATTTGGTGTGCTCCCAATCCGGCTCGCCGAATTCCCAGAACGCGCCGCCGATCGAATAGAGGCCCGCAGCCGCCATGTTGACCGAACAGAAGCCGCCATGCGCGGCAAAGTTCAAGGTTCCGAATTGCATCGCCCACCAGCCGGTGAGCGACTGGCTCTGATCGCGCCCGGTGAAGAACGCCAGCTTCTTGGGATCGGTGTGACGAATATCGCCAAGCCATTCGGTTGCGAGGCTGAGCGCCTCCTCCCACTCGATCTCCTTGAACTCGCCGCTGCCACGCTCGCCGGTGCGCAGCAACGGCTTGCGCAGCTTCGCCGGAGAATATTGCTGCATGATGCCGGCAGAGCCCTTGCCGCACAGCACGCCGCGATTGACCGGGTGATCCTTGTTGCCTTCGATGTAGCGGATGCGGCCGTCCTTGATGTGGACTTTGATGCCGCAACGGCAGGCGCACATGTAGCAGGTGGTGTACTTCACTTCGTCGGCGATGACGGGCTGCGTATCGACCACCTCTGGCGGCCCCGCGAGCATTTCAAGCAGATCGCGGCGCTGATCCGGAGTTGCTCCGTGCGGCTCGGTTGCGGCATCGCGCTTGAACGCGCGGCGTGCGTCGTCGATCAAACTCATCGTGGCTCGACCTCTCCCATTTGGATGACCCATCGGCCAATCCAGATTTCCGATTAGAACGAGTCCAAGAGACATTCTCAACGTAAAATCAAATACTTATCGATTGATTTTTACGAACGATCCAATCGCCTGAGACGATTATTTCCCACACGTGAACGCGAGAGAAATGGCTGGCGATCCTTGGCGACCGCCGCAAAATTCAAACCCCGCAATGATTTAAATCGCCCGCTGTCGCGATGAAGGCGCGCCAACCGAAGCGCAATGGGACAATGCGCTGGCAGGTTCGAGGAATCTTACTGAAAGACTTCCTCGGTCGCGCGGTTGATTTCCTCGACATATCGCTTGCGGGCGAACGTCTCGGTCAGGAAGCCGAGAAGCTCGTTCGTCACCTCGTCCCGCACAGCAAGAATTTCGGATTGAGCCTTGTCGAAACACGTCATCGCGACTTTGATATTCATCGACGGCGTCAATGTCGTCTCGCGATATTTCGCCAAATCGAAAACCTCACGCGTGTCCGCACCGACATCGAAATCGCTTGAGAACAGATCAGCCAGCAGCACGGTCCCTGCATAGTGCCCTTCTTCGTCGAGCAGAAAGACGGCGCGGCTTGAACCGAGCGGATGGAGCTTGCGGCACACCTCAACGGTCGTCCGGCGCGGCGCGGTCTTCGCATCCGTTCGCATCAGCCGCGACACCGTCAAACTCCTCAGCCAGCCGACATCATGCGCGCCGTGAATCGTTTCTCCGCGCAGATGCAGCCGCCACGTCGAGAACGAATGCCCGAAGAACTGGCGAACCACAATGCTCGTCAGAAGGCACGAAGCCAGCACGCCTGCCGTCAGTTCGAGGTTGCGCGTCATTTCCAGAACAAGGAAAGACATGGTGAGCGGGCCACCGACGATGGCAACGCCGAGACACGCCATCGCGGTCAAGGCGCTCACATTCGGATCGACATGGAACGCCAGCGCCGGAATGTAGGCATGAAGAAGCGTCGCAAACAGCTTGCCGATCAGCGAGCCGATAAACAGTGAGGCGAAAAACAAACCGCCGCGAAAACCTGACGCCAGGGAAATCAGGCAGGCCGCCAGCTTGAGAACGATCAGAAGCGCGATATGGCTCGGCAGCATGTCGCGCGACAGATCCAGCACCATCGCGCCGTGCCCGGCGCCGAGCACCTGAGGCGTTATCCCCGCCATGGCGGCAACGCAAACGCCGCCGATCGCCGGGCGAATCCAGACCGGTATGAGCTTGTGGCCGAACACGCGCTCCACATGCGGCGCGGCGCGCATCACAAAAATTCCGATCGCGCTAATGAGACACGCCAGCACGAGCATCAAGCCGTATTGGCGCAGATCGCCGATGACCAGGTCAGGCACATTCAAGGAATAGGTATTGGTCCCGAGCCACCTCACCACCAGCGTTGCCGAGATCGCCGCCGCCAATATCGGCGCGGCACTCGCAGCCGTGTACGTTCCGACGATCAATTCGCAGGCATAAAAAGCACCGGTCAGCGGCGCGTCGAATGCCGCCGCGATGGCGGCAGCAGCACCCGAACCGACAATGATGCGCAGATCGTTGCGGCGGAGGTTAAAGAAGCGGCCGCCAAGGGACGACAGTCCCGCACCGATCTGGGTATAGCCCGCTTCCAAACCGACCGATGCGCCGCATCCGTTTGAAACCAGGGTCTGGAGGCTCACGATCAGACTGTCGCGCAGGGACAGCCTGCCGCCGCGCAACGCATTGGCCTCCACGGGATCGACCGCGGCCGATATTTTCCTGCGGCGGCGGTACCATTCCATGAGGCCGAGTATGAGGCCGCCGCCCACCAGGGACGCACCTGCGACCCACGGATTAATGACATCGTTGGCGCTCAGCCGGACGTCGATGCGGATTCCGTAGATCAGCACATGAGCAAGCTGCGCCAGCTCGCTCATCAGCGTCACAACAAACCCGCTTCCGACCCCGAGGGCAACCGCAAGCGAAACGAGAAAAAACTCGTTACTTCGTACTCTCGCTCGCAGCCAGACTTTCAGCGACATCCGAGAACACTCGTTAAAGAGACAACCCCGGTGGCAGGCCGATCAGCCCGAAAGGCACGATGGAATAGCTATTTCCGACTCAGTACGACCTGTCCAATGGAATCGCCGCCGGCCTTGCGAGAACGCGGCAAGTTGACGCTCAATTCAACGGGCTGGCTTGCGCCGCCGCGGGCGCTGTCCAGGACAACGGTGGCCAAAGACACTATTAATTTAATAAAGGGAGTGGGAATCGCGCATCCCGGCAGCCACCGAATAGCCGCTCCGGCGTCGTTTATTCTGTGGGTCTTTTACGGCTGCTGCGCACCTGCGCGGCGGTAGAATTCGACGAACATCCGGCCCGGCTCGATGAACTGGACGCGATGGGCGACTTCGCTTTCGATGACGACGGTTTCCCCGGCTTTCACCAGCCGCTCATCCGTTTCCGGCGGCTCCAGCCGATAAAGCAGCGCGCCTTCCAGCACATGGAGCACACCCCACGTGCCGGCCTTCGTCGCATGGCCGGCCTGCAGCTTCGCCGGCAGGCTTTCAGACTTGAACTCCGGCGAGCGGGCGTAGGCTTCGAACCCGTCCGGCAGACGGTCTGGAATGGGCATTGCGCCTGCCTCCAATCAGGTTTCAGCTAATCGCAGCGACGATCAGCATGCCGATCACAATCATGATGAGTCCGCTGACCAGCATCGGAATGAGCGAACTGCCGACCTGCGAATCGAACCGACCATCGTGGGCGGGGGTTACCTTCTTATAGGTTCCAGTTGCAGCTTTAGACATCGGCGGCACCTTTCTGAGCAAAATACCTTATGTCTGCGCCTGGCGGTACCGGCATCCCCAGCTCGCTTCATGCCGGCGGCCGCGCCTTTAAAGATATATAAAAAATGCCTGTTTTATTCAACCTCCGGACGGGTTTTCAGGATATAAAAATACTTGGGATGTATCTTTAACCCGGATGTGATAGAAGACATGTCTTCCGGGGACCCCGTTCATGCGACTGACAAACTTTTCAGACTATGCATTGCGCATTCTGATGTATGCGGCGGTCGTGCAAGACAACCGCCTCATCACGATCGAGGAAACCGCCGAAGCTTACGGGATTTCCAGAGCCCATCTGATGAAGGTCGCCAACCAGCTGACCCGGGCCGGCTATCTGAAGGCGGTCCGTGGCCGCTCCGGCGGCCTGACGCTCGCCAAGCGTCCCGACCGCATCCGCCTCAGCGATGTGCTGCGCGCCACGGAGCCCGATTTCGCGCTGGTGGAGTGCATGACCACCGATAACCATTGCGTGATCTCGCCGCGCTGCCGCCTGCGCGGCGCCCTCAACGAAGCGTTGGGTGCCTTCCTCGAAACACTCGACGGCTACACCTTGGCCGATCTCATTATCACCCCCAAGGATTCCGCGACTCGCCCTCTCCTCGCTATCGGCGCGCGCAGAGTCTAGCGCCTGTCAGGCGCGCGAGGGCCGATCGGTCCGTTCGAAGATGATGCCCGGCTGGCTTTCGTCGCCGCCCGTCATGTGACGATAGAATTTGAAGGCAAAGACAAGTGCGACGACGGCGAAGAGCATCATCGCGATGACAAGCACGATCCGCTTCACCATCAGCCGCTTCAGCCCCACGACGAACTCGCCGTCTTATGCGCGACATGCCGCTGACCGAGCCACAATAGCGGAACGAACACCAATTCCATGAACAGCATGAACAACGTGCCCACGGTCGGCGTCGGCCGCACGCTGAATGTATAAAGATGCGCAAGGCCGCCGATGAAAATCAGAAATGACAACGTGCCGATCCGCTCGCGATGGGTTTCGACATGGGGAATCGTCATTGCAAACGTCACGCCCATCGCAGCCGTCATCGCGGAGAGATAACGGAAATAGCTGTCGACCAATCCGCCATTGCGGCCATGGATCAGATCGACGCCCAGTATCGCACCCGCGGTGCCTGCACCGATCAAGACAATCGCCGCGAATCCAATCGCGATTTGCAAAATGATTCGTTCCATCGTCCCGCATCCGCTTCGGAAGCCGCCAGAGTTCGAACTATATGTGCTTCGCGCCCCCGGCAGGTGACAGTTTGTCGTGATTATCCTGCCTTAAAACGCGCCATCCGGGCTTGCTGCGTCCGGGCGGCTATACCGCACGGCCAACTGTCTCTATATCGGTGCCCATGCCCACTTTCACCCCCCATCAGGACCGTGCGCTGTCGGCTGTCAGCGCCTGGCTCAAGGCAAAACCCGGCCGGGGCAACACGCCGCCGGTGTTCCGCCTATTCGGCTATGCCGGCACCGGCAAGACCACCCTCGCCCGCCACATCGCCGATGCCGTCAATGGCGAGGTGAAGTTCGCCGCCTTCACCGGCAAGGCCGCATTGGTGATGCGCAACAAGGGTTGCGACAACGCTTCGACGATCCACTCGCTGATCTACCGGACCCGTGAAACCGGCGACGAGCAGCCGAGTTTTGAATTATGGGATGATGCGCCTGCGTCAAAGGCGAAGCTGATCGTGATCGACGAATGCTCGATGGTCGATGCCGATCTCGGGCGCGACCTGATGTCGTTCGACTGCCCTCTGCTGGTGCTCGGCGATCCCGCCCAGTTGCCGCCGATTGCGGGTGGCGGTTTTTTCACGGAGGCCGAGCCCGACGCGATGCTGACCGAGGTGCACCGCCAGGCGCAGAACGATCCGATCGTGCGCATGTCGATGGCGGTGCGGGAAGGCCGCGCGCTGGACACCGGCGAATTCGGCGACAGTGAAGTGGTGAGCCGCAACGCGCTCGACCCCGACCGCGTGATGGCGGCGGATCAAATTTTGGTCGGCCGCAACGCCACACGCCGCGCCTACAACATGCGGGTGCGGCAGAAAAACGGAATCGAGGAAGCGCTGCCGGTCGCCGGCGACAAACTCGTCTGCCTGCGCAACAACCGCAAGAAGGCGCTGTTCAATGGCGGCCTGTGGCGGGTGAAGGCGCGTGCGCAGTCCAAATCCCGGATCATCACCATGCGCCTGTCGCCGGAAGAAGATTTCGGCGCCAAGGTCACCAAGGTGTCGGTCCGCGCCGATTGTTTCAACGGCGGCATCGAGGATCTGCCGTGGGACCAGCGCAAACCATATGACGAGTTCGACTACGGCTACGTGCTCACCGTTCACAAGTCTCAGGGCTCCCAGTGGGACGACGTGGTGCTGTTCGACGAAAGCTTCGCGTTTCAGGATAGCCGCGCCCGCTGGCTCTATACCGGCATCACCCGCGCGGCAAAGCGATTGAGCGTGGTGGTCTGAGCGTTTGTTCCACACGGTCTCGGGGCCGGCGGTTGGTAACAATCGCCCCGGAATGGCGTAGAGTCATCGGAGCGGCCCTGCCGCCGCAATCGAAGGACGCTTTCGCATGACGATCCTCAACCCGAACCGCATTGCTTTCGCCGCTTTTGGTGCCCTGGCGCTCGCCACACTGGCTGGCATGTCCTCCCGCGCCTCGGCCGAGCCCTTCATCATTCCGCCGCCGAAAACCGACATTGCGGCAAATGCCGCAACCTCCAGTGAGCCGAAATCCATCGTTCTCGCCGGCGGCTGTTTCTGGGGTGTGCAGGGCGTCTACCAGCACACCAAGGGCGTGATCCAGGCCGTCTCCGGTTATGCCGGGGGCCCGGCGGACAGCGCCCGTTACGACACGGTTTCAACGGGCTCGACCGGCCACGCCGAGTCCGTGAAGATCACCTACAATCCGAAAGAGATCAGCCTCGGCAAAATCCTGCAGATTTACTTCTCCGTGGTGCACGATCCGACCCAGTTGAACCGTCAGGGCCCGGACAGCGGCACGCAGTATCGCTCGGCGATTTTCACCTCGCAGCCCGAGGAGCAGAAAATCGCGAAGGACTACATCGCCGAACTCAACGCTTCAAAAGTCTACAAAAGGCCGATCGTCACCAAAATCGAACCGATGAACGGCTTCTATCCGGCCGAAAATTATCATCAAGACTATCTGACGCTGCACCCCTACCAGCCTTATATAGCATTCAACGACATCCCGAAGGTCGACAATCTGAAAAAGCTGTTCGCCGCCGATTATCGCGACAAGCCGGTGCTGGTCCGCGATGCGAAGGCGACCAATTAAACGAGGAGCGTATGACGACCAAATCCCCCACTGAACGTGTTGAGAAATCCGAGCAGGAGTGGCGTGCAGAACTGACTCCAATGCAGTACGCAGTGCTGCGCGAGAAGGCGACCGAGCGTCCCTTCACCGGCGAGTACGATCATTCGTTCGATCCCGGCACTTATGTCTGCGCGGGCTGCGGCCAACCGCTGTTCTCCTCGGACGATAAATTCGATTCCGGCTGCGGCTGGCCTGCGTTCAGCGCGCCCGTGGACGCCCAAAAGCTCCACGAGGAGCACGACGCGAGCCACGGCATGATCCGCACCGAAGTGCTCTGCTCCCGCTGCCAGGGCCATCTCGGGCACGTCTTCGATGACGGCCCGGGACCCACTGGGCTGCGCTACTGCATCAATTCGGCGGCGCTTAAACTCGACCCCAAATAAGACTATCGGCAAGGCGCTTGGCGAACCCGCCTCGCATCGCAGGTTCCCTGCCCGTAAGTGATTGATTCAAAGGCCTCCGCGCACCCAAACCGTGCGGAGGCCTTCGTTCATCATGCTGCGAATCCGAGGTCGCATTCTGGGCAGAAAGAGCCTATATTAGGGGGCAATGAAGAAGCGCGGCGCCGTCTCATTTTAACGTGGCAGCCGCGGCAAATGGCTTGCAACCCAACTTGAATAACGAGAGGCCGAAGACGATGGCGGCATTCAACTACAATACCGAAGCCGAACTTTTTCCCGCAGCAATCCGGAAGAAGAAGCGTGCAGGCTTCGCCTATCGCCGTTTCGGCACCGCGGCCGAGGCCGTGCAATTCGCGATCGAGCAGCTGCCGGCGGATTCGCTGAACGGCGCCTATTTGCAAGTCGATGAAGCCCGTTTCGACCAGAACGGCATCCGCTCGCTCTACGAGAGCAGCGCCTTCCCGCTGCCGCGCCGCCGCGAGCAGGAGGACGAGAAGTCCGAAGCGGAAGCCACCGACGCGGCCTGAGCCGCCGTCTCCTCATCCCTGACGCTCAATCCATCCGCGGCTGCTTGTCCATCCAGCGCCGCAGGATACGGATGTTGCGCATGTTGGCGCGGAACATGACGTCGAACGCATCGCCGACGAACGGCACGATGCCGACGACGCCATCGAGCGCGACATTGCCGAGCATTCGCGCGACCAGATAACGCGGCGCACCAAGTGCGCGCGCCTCGCGCACCAGCCATAGCGACATCGCGGTGGTCAACAGATCGCCGACGATCGGAATGAGGCCGATCAGTCCGTCGATGCCATAGCGCACGTTGGTGCCCGGCAGCACGAACGCGACGTCCATCAGCCGCGCCAGCGCCTCGATACGCGCAAAGCGTTGCTCGCGGGTGAGAGGGCCAAAGCCGATATTGCCGAAAACCGTGCCATTGAAGGCGGTGCCGCTGAAAGCCGTGCCATGCTGACCCTGCCCTGCGCCACCGAAAGGCCCGCCTCCAAAATGCCCTCCGCCACGCACCTCATTGCCGTCCTGATCGATGATCGGAGGCGGCTTATGGCGGCGCGACGCGCTCTGGGGGTGGGTGAAAAAAGTATCCGATTTAGCTGTCACAATCCTGATCCTGTGGTCCTCGGCCAAAACTTCCATACCTGCAGGCATAAATTATGGCGGGAAGCAGCATACAACAATAATCGGCCCGCGCCGAAGCGACGCGGGAGCCGAACGATGTCGCCAAAGTGAACGAACGTCAGACGGCCTTGCGGCCGCCCTCTTCCTCAAGTGTCACGGCCACGGCGGCATTGGCCGACAACCGGACCTGCTTGCCTTCGACATCCGCCACAAGGCCGAGGTCGATGAAATGATGATGGCCTTTGTGACGACCCATGCCGCTATCGGCCTTGGTCAGTTTGATGCGCCCGCCTTCGACGCGATCGACCGTACCGACATGCACGCCGTCGGCGCCGATCACTTCCATGTGTTCCTTGATGCGTGGATCGCTCATCGGGAAAATCCTCAGGGATTGGAATCTGAGGATAACGCGCCAACGCCCATTATGTTCACGCGCTCTTGCGCAGCTGTTCTGCTTTCGGCGCAGGGAGGAGAGCGGAAGTTGCGTAACGGCCTTTCCCCTCACGCTTGGCGGCATAGAGTGCCTCATCCGCTGCCGCCATCAGCCGATCGAAATCACGCCCGATCTCCGGCCGCCATTGGGCGACGCCGATCGATGTCGATAGCCTGATCGCCTCGGCACTCCAGTGCACTTGCGCCGCCACGCACAGAGCCAGCATATCGCGGGCAATCAGCGTCGCTTCATGCAAGGTGGTCGCCGGCAACACGACGCAGAATTCATCGCCGCCCATCCGCGTCAACACATCGCCGGTGCGAAGCCTTTGCTGGATGGTGCGGGTGAACTGCCGCAGGCATTCGTCTCCTGCCGCATGGCCGTAAGTGTCATTGATGGTCTTGAACTCGTCGATGTCCATCAGTAGCACGGAAAACGGTTGCAGCGTGCGATCCGACCGCGAGGATTCACCGCCGAGCAGCATCAGCAAGCGACGACGGTTGGCGACACCGGTCAGATCGTCGATCAAGGCGAGATCGGCGACCTCGGCGCGAAGACGATCGACCGCCATCAACAGGAAGCCGAAATTCCAGACGATCGACAGGAACACCAGCACCAGCACGATCACCGACTGGAATGGCGTGAAATGAACCAGATAGACGCCTTCCACCGGCTGATACAATCGCAGGGCACAACGCGCCATCACAATGACGGCCAGCACCGCGCCAACCAATCCGACAAATCGCGCGCCCGGATGACGGGCGCCATGCCGCCACACGAACGCAACCGTCATGGCGATGGACAGCGACTGGCTGAACGAATAGGTCACGATCCGCATCGCCGGGCTGGCTTGCCAGACGAACAACGCAAGGCCGAACGCGCTGAACCCGACCAGCGCGGCGTACACCCGCCACGACATCGGCAGACCGTAGAAACGCTCGACCCCCATCGCGACGAGACTTGTCGAAGCGATCATCATCACGGCGCCGAGATAGAGCGGCACGACCGGATCGACATACATCCGCAGCACGGATACCGCAGCACCGGCGGATGCGATGAAAGCGCCGGCGGCCCAGAATCGCGCCGCCTCGAAATTCGGATAAGAGCGCGCGACGTAAGTCCACACGACGCCGAGCGCGAGAAAATTCACGACGAAGACGAGCCAGAGGGTCACGACGTTCAGCACGCGCAACCTCCATCGGCGTTAGCCGCCCGCGCGTCGCCGCGCAGATCATGCCGATCCCTGTTTGCCCGAAGCATTGTCCCCGCCTCATACCGGTCATCGCCGGTTTCGTTTCGGGAACATGCACTCGGGAGCTTAACGGACCTTCACTGCTCCAGGGCACCTTTTGGCGTGGTTTTGAATCAATGAAGATGCAAAGGCCGTTCGCATGGCGTTAACCCTGCGGGCGCTCGCCCGCCGCCGGCGGCTTCTCCTAATTCCCCACCAGCTTGTCAGCGAAATAGGCGATGGTCTTGCGATAGATCACCGCCCTGTTCCACTCGCGCATCGCGTCGAAATTGGCGCTGCCTTCATGATAGTCGGCGCCGTTCTTGAAGCCGTTGGTGTGCAGAAGGTTCGCGGTGGAGGCGAGCACGTCCGGCACGCTGTGGCGCAGATCGACATGGCCGTTGCCGTCGAAATCGACGCCGTACTTGATGTAGCTCGAGGGCAGGAATTGCGTCTGGCCGATCTCGCCCGCGAAGGCGCCGACGAGGTCATCGAGCCGCAGGTCGCCGCGCTGCACGATCTTCAGCGCCGCCAAGAGTTCGCCCTGAAACAGCTCGGTGCGGCGGCAATCATGCGCCAGCGTCGCGAGCGTGCGGATCACAGGCCGCTTGCCCATGTCGCCCTTGCCGTAATCCGTCTCGAGCCCCCAGATCGCGACGATGATCTGCGGCGGCACGCCGAAACGCTTTTCGATTCGCGCCAGCAGCGAGGCGTGCTTCTGCATCATGAAACGGCCGCTCTTGATGCGCTGCGCGCCGACACGGGTCGCGGCATACTGCTCGAAGGTTTTCTTGAAGGTGTAGCGCTGGCGATGATCGAAGCGCAGCACTTCGGAATCGATCGTCACGCCCGACAGCGCCTGGCTCACGACGTTCGGCGAAATGCCCGCGGCGATGGCCTCGCGCGAAAAGGTGGAGATGAAGGAATTGAAATCGCCGCCGCACTGCGCGGCGAAGGCGGAAGAGCCGGAAGCGGCCACGCCGAAAAGGCCAAGCGGGAGCGCCAGAAGAGACAATTTGCGGAAAAAGCTGCGAGGGAAATGGCGCATGAAAAACCTCTCAAATGCCTTTTGGGCTACCGGGGACCGGCGGGCGGGAAACTCCGCAGCCTTTATAGCATGGCGAATCAGGGCGGGAGGATGACGCTCCTCGCCACGCGCGCCATCACCCCTGTTCTTGAAGGCGCGGGGGCGCCTGAAAAACCCTCATTCCTGCCCCCACAACCGAGGGCGCACGGAACGCCGGATGCGTGACGCATCCGCAGCCTCGCGTGCAAAACAAGAAAGCACACGAGCATAGTCACCACGAAAGCGCCGGACACATCCGGCGTTCCGCACGCGGTGAGGAGTGACGGCGTCCTGCGTGCGGCCCCCGATGATCGATCCGGGTTACCACCGTTCGCCGGGCTGACGCTTACCGCCGCAACGACCACTCTTCTTGAAGAAGAGCCCGATCGCCGTGGCCGGCCCGACATGTTCTGGCGCGGGCAACTGCGCCGGGACAAGCACGCCTCTCGCCGTCCGCGCGGGGCGCTGTCGTCATCCGGCTCGCGCTTTTCACGCATTCCGGCCTTCGAACGTCCCGTCGCGTCCACCGCATCCCGCCCCGCGACAAGTGACGATCGCGAGCCGCCCCTCAGGAGTGGGACGGGACGAATAGGAATATAGTCCTTAAATAAGTTTTGTCAACGAATCAATTTCGTCCGCGCTACCTTAGTAGCGATCATCTTAGTTTCTAAATGGGACAAGCTTTGAGGCATAGGATGCATCTCACTTTTCGATCTACATTTTTATCCGTAAAACAATTTCCAGAAATCGACCTCCCGCCATTCGTGCTTATCACCGGCTTAAATGGGACGGGAAAATCGCATGTCTTAAAAGCTATTAAAGAGGGGAATATTTCTTGCGACGTAACTTCCAATCCCAAAGAGGAGATACGTCTTCATGACTGGCAAACGCTCATGCCGCAGGATGCCGGCACATATGATGGTCGAACTTGGATGCAACAACGATCTGGCGTCCGTGACCACGTAATAAATCAAGCAAGAACATTTAGTAGCCAAATCCTTGACGTTGCAATGCGACATGGCGTGCCCTCTGAACATTTGAAAGACATCGCTTATGTGAGTTTGCTCTCTACTGAAGATTTGACCCAAATCCTCGGGGACAGACAAAAGGCGGAAGCAGCAAAAGAGGCCATTAGAATCGAAGCAAATAATGCAAGCCAAAATATTCGAAGCCAAGTTCGTAATAATCACCAGTATACAAAATCGATCGAATACATACTCAAACGCACTTCGAAGCCATTAGTCGCGCTCGACAGCCAAGATTTCTTTTATGACGGCGAAGAACGCTGGGGAAGCGCTGAGCTGTTTCAACAATCACTTGCTCAAGCGTTTGTTGCATACAGGGATTTAGCCCTGAAAAATGAACTAAGAATTCGTGCAAGAGAGCGCGGTCGCGAAGTCGAGGCTTTAAGCGACGAAGAATTTATCGCAAGACACATGATAGCCCCGTGGTCATTTGTTAATGAGGCCATGAAGGCGGCGCATCTTGATTTCGAAATCGATCATCCAGACTTGGATGATTACATTCCGTACAGGCCGCAACTAACTAAGCGCTCATCAGGAGCCCACATCTTCTTTTCTGATCTTTCTTCAGGAGAGAAAATTCTGATGTCTCTCGCGCTTTCTCTCTATCAGACAAACGACAAACGCCAACTGACCACCTACCCAAAAGTACTTCTGCTTGATGAGATTGACGCACCGTTACATCCATCAATGTCTCGATTTTATCTAGAAGTTCTGACCAAAACGATCGTCGAAAAGAATGGAATATCAGTCATAGCAACTACTCATTCTCCTTCGACTGTCGCCATTGCGCCAGAAGAAAGCATCTATGTAATTCGCCCGGATGTTCCAGGCCTACACAAGATTACAAAATCACAGGCCCTTAATATTTTAACTCAGGGAGTGCCCACTCTCGCCATCTCGTTCGAAGGACGACGCCAAGTATTCGTAGAAAGCTATAGTGATGCCGAACTTTACGATGTACTCAGCCAGAATCTAAAGCAGATACTTCAAACCGAAAGATCTCTCGAATTCGTGGCCACTGGTGTCAGAAATCCAGAAAATCATACGCACACGAATATGGGGTGCGCCGTTGTAAGGCATCTAGTCGAGACATTATCTAAAGCAGGCAATAAGTCAGTTTTTGGATTGATCGATTGGGATGGGAAAAACACCCCAAACGAACGTATTCATGTATTGGCCTATGATCGACGGAACGGGATTGAAAACGTAATTTTGGACCCTTTAGTTTTATCCGCTTTTATCGCCGGGTACGATCGGGACTCCGCTGCTGGCTTAGGCATCTCAAGGGAAACCACATATTTGAATTTTTTCGATCTCAAACCAGAGGAATTGCAGCCGATTATCGATCAGCTGCAGCAGCGAGTTTTGAAGAAAACTGCAAGTGAAAAAGCAAAATGCAAATATGTAGGAGGTTTTGAACTCGAAATTGATGACAGTTATTTAAAGCTAGATGATCATTCTTTAGAGAAAGCGGTTCTGGATGCTTTTCCTGCGTTAAATAAGTATACTCGAAACCGCAACGGCGCATTGATGATGGAAATAGCCACCACTGTTTTGAAAGATAAGCCGTCTTTTATACCTATAGAAATACGCGATGCCTTTCTCGGAATATTAAATATTGATAGCCACTAACAAAAAACGGCGGACCTTTCGGCCCGCCGTTTTGTTTGCCGCGTGATCTGCGCGCTTAGTTATCGAGGAAGCTCCGCAACTTTCGCGACCGGCTCGGATGCTTCAGCTTGCGCAGCTCCTTCGCCTCGAGTCTTTCGGATGCGTTCGCGCGTTGACTAAGAACTGCTGGCCGACTTCTTCCAGCGTGTGATCGGTGTTCATGCCGATGCGGCGAGTATCAAATAGGCGCGGCTCAATGGTGGTTCGATTGACCCCCCTACTTCGGCGGTTGCAGCCCCGGGCTGTTGGCCCATTCGTCGCGATGCTCGAAGACATTCTGCTCGCTCTCGCGGCGCGGCTTCTTCGGCAATGTGTCCGCCGCCCGCTCGGGCGTTTCCTGATCAGGCTTCTTCTGGGCCTTGTTCATGGCTGCGCTCCTTATCGATCATTTGAAAACGCCAGCCTAGGCCCCGCGCACCTCCCGCGCAATAGCTAACTTATTGAAATATAAGGAGTTTTTTACTCATTTCACCCTAACATGGGTTATTGGGGAACTTCAGGCCTTTGAGTAAGTTGAGTAAGTGACTAACCTCGACATCAACCGAGAAAGGCCATGAGCTCCGACCTCCGCGGCGAACGCCTGCAGATCATGCTCTCCCCCGAAGAGCTTTCAGCCATTGACGATTTCCGCTTCCGCCACCGCATGCCGACGCGCGCTGCGGCCGTTCGCGAGCTTCTGAAGCTCGGCCTCGCGGCCACCGCGGTCGATGGCGGGCCGAAGATGAAGTCGAGCGACTACGGTGTGTTCAGCCGCGGCGTGGATGGCCACCGGGATCCCACCGGCAACGGCGAGGATGATATCGCCTGACGATATTCGGCCTGAGCGCGTTCGCGCTCGGCGCACCCCACAGCAAAAACGGCGGCCTTGCGGGCCGCCGTTTTTGTTTGTGGGTCCCCCCGCCTTCGCGGGGACGACAACAATAAGCTCAGTTATCGAGGAACGACCGCAGCTTCCTTGAGCGGCTCGGATGCTTCAGCTTGCGCAGCGCCTTCGCCTCGATCTGGCGGATGCGTTCGCGCGTGACCGAGAACTGCTGGCCGACTTCTTCCAGCGTATGGTCGGTGTTCATGCCGATGCCGAAGCGCATGCGGAGCACGCGCTCCTCGCGCGGCGTGAGCGAGGCCAGCACGCGCGTCGTGGTTTCGCGCAGGTTCGACTGGATCGCCGCATCGATGGGGAGGATGGCGTTCTTGTCCTCGATGAAATCGCCGAGGTGAGAATCTTCCTCGTCGCCCACCGGGGTTTCCAGCGAGAGCGGCTCCTTGGCGATCTTGAGAACCTTGCGCACCTTCTCCAGCGGCATGCCGAGCTTTTCGGCCAGTTCTTCCGGCGTCGGCTCGCGGCCGATCTCGTTCAGCATCTGGCGCGAGGTGCGCACGATCTTGTTGATCGTCTCGATCATGTGCACCGGAATGCGGATGGTGCGCGCCTGGTCCGCAATGCTGCGGGTGATGGCCTGACGAATCCACCACGTCGCGTAGGTCGAGAACTTGTAGCCGCGGCGATACTCGAATTTATCGACCGCCTTCATCAGGCCGATATTGCCTTCCTGAATGAGGTCGAGGAATTGCAGGCCGCGGTTGGTGTATTTCTTGGCGATGGAGATGACGAGGCGGAGGTTCGCCTCCACCATTTCCTTCTTCGCCTGCCGCGCTTCGCGCTCGCCCTTCTGCACGCCGAGCACGATCTTGCGGAATTCGCCGATCTCGAGGCCGGTCAATGCCGCAAGCTGCTGGATCTCGTGGCGCAGGTCCTTGATCTTGTCCTTCTCGTGCGCGACGAAATTCTTCCAGCCCTTGGCGGCGAGCTTCGACACGCGGTTGAGCCAGCGCGGATCGAGCTCCGAGCCGACATAGTTCTTGAGGAAGTCCTCGCGGCCGACGCCGTGCGAGTCGCCCAAGCGGAACAGGCGGCCTTCATAGGACACGAGGCGCTTGTTGATGTCGTACAGCTGCTCGACGAGTGAATCGATGCGCGCCTGATTGAGGCGCAGCGACTTCACCTCGACGATGATCTCATCCTTCAGCTTCTTGTATTTGCGCTCCTGCGACGGCGAGAGCGACTCACTCTGCAACTGGTTGGCGATGTCCTGCTCCTGCAGGCGGCGCAGCTTCTTGTATTCGGATGCGATCTTGTCGAACGTTTCGACCACGCGTGGCTTGAGTTCAGCCTCGATCGCGGCGAGCGACATCTGGTTCTCGAACTCATCGTCCTCGTCGCCATCCCCTTCCGGCGTGGCGGTGTCATCGCCTGCGGCGGGCGCGGGGCGGAACGGGGTCGCGGCCTGCGGCGCGGTCTGCGCGGGAGCCGTCGCCTGCGCGGGCATCACCTGCACGGTGCCGTCGCCGTTGACGATGGCGTTGGTCGGCTGGCCGTCGGGGCCGGTCGGGCCTGCGATCATCGCCGGGTTGACGCCGTTCTTGCCCTCGGGGCCGGCGTAGGTCGCTTCAAGATCGATGATGTCGCGAAGGAAGATCTTTCCTTCGTTGAGTTCGTCACGCCAGATGATGATGGCCTGGAAGGTCAGCGGGCTTTCGCACAGGCCTGCGATCATCGCCTCGCGGCCGGCCTCGATGCGCTTGGCGATGGCGATTTCGCCTTCGCGCGACAGAAGCTCGACGGTGCCCATTTCGCGCAGATACATGCGCACCGGATCGTCGGTGCGCTCGCCCGGCTCGGACTTCTTGGTTTCGGTGACGGCCTTGGAGGTGACCTCGACAAGCTCGTTATCGGTCTCGTCGTCGGCCTCGTCCTTCTCCTCGTCCTCGTCGTTGGCGTCGTCGGCTTCGGAGACGTTGATGCCCATGTCCGAGAGCATCGCCATGATGTCCTCGATCTGCTCCGGCGAGGTCTGGTCGGAGGGCAGCACTTCGTTGAGCTGATCGAAGGTGACGAAGCCGCGCTTCTTCGCCTGCTTGATCATCTTCTTGACGGCGGCATCCGAGAGATCGAGCAAGGGCGACGGCGCGTCGGCGGAATCCTTTTCGGGAGTCTCGGCGGCCTTGGCTTCTTTTTCCTTGTCCTTGACCGCTACCGTCTTCGCCTTGGTGGCCATACTTGTCGCTCCTGAAACGCACGTCGCGCGCGTGGCTTTCGCCTTGCACGGAATTCAATCTGATGATCGCGCCGGACCCAAAAGCCCGCGCCGATCAGGTCAACGGTCTGACACGGAAAAGGCGGCGCGCACCCTACGCCACCCCTTGAACCTGTCCCACGATCGAGCCGCCGTTTTGGCCCAGAGGCCGTTAATCTTCGATTAACCCTGTATTTGCGGGTAAATCCTCGTTTTGGCGAGTCTTTTTCGCGGGATTCGAAGGCCCACCGCCGCCGAAATATCCAGTCTGTCAGGCGCGGAACCGCCCCGAGGATTCCCCGAAGCCTTCAATCAGCGCCTCGGTCCCGTCCGCCGCTGCAAGCCTCGCTTTGACATCCCGCAACCAGGCGATGTTCGCCTCGGTGTTGTCGTGCCCGAGCGCCTGTTCGGCATCCTTCAATTCCCTAAGTAGGGCGTGGGATTGCCGATGCAAGGCAACGAGTTGCTGCCAGGTCGACAAAACATCCTCGCGCGCAGCACCCGCCTGCGCGCCCCACACATCCTTGGTGGTGAGGGCCTTCTCAACCCTTTGAATTTGCTCGGAATAATTGTTCTTTTGCAACCACGCCGCGATCCGCTCGCGCTCCACATCGGAATCGTCGGCCGCGCCGTAATTGGCAAACGCCGCGATAATGCCGGCGCGCAATTTGACGGCATCGGGGTGGGCGAGTTCGAGGCCCGCGATCTCCTCGAGGTGGTCGTGCAGGAGCCAGGGGTGGTTGAGCAGCGATTGCAGGATCAAGGCCTCGCGCCGCGACAGCGCGCTGCGCTGGCCGCGCATCAGGGGCGAATTCGCTAGTTGCGGGCTCGCGGCCTGGTACGGCCCCCGCCCCAAGACTGCTGTGGATAGATTGCCCCGGCTGCCCGGCCGTCCGGCGGAACCGGCCCCGAAGCCAGTTCGCCCCGGAAAACGGCGCGGTGATTCGGCCCGGAAGCCGCCCCGCGCCCCGCCATAGCCGCCGCCGGGTGCCGCCCCTTCGGGCGCGAACATCCGGCGCAATCGTTCGGAGAAATCCTGCCGATAATAACGGCGCACGGTCTCATCATGGATGCCGCCCGTGAGTTCGTGCAGCTTCGCCTCCAGCGCCGCGCGGCGTTCGGGCGTCGCGAATTCACCGCCTTCGGTGGCGCGCGCCCAGATCATGTCGGCAAGCGGACGCGCTCCTGCGAACACTTCATCGAGTGCGGCGCGGCCGCCGGTGCGCGCGAGATCGTCGGGGTCCTGCCCTTCCGGCATCATCGCGAAGCGCAAACTCTTGCCGGGTTTCAGATGCGGCAGCGCCAGGTCCGCCGCCCGAAACGCCGCGCGCTGGCCGGCACCATCGCCGTCGAAACACAGAAGCGGCTCGTCGGCCATCTTCCAGAGCAATCCGAGTTGGCTTTCGGTGAGCGCGGTGCCGAGCGGTGCGACGGCGGCGGAAAAGCCCGCGCCGACCAGCGCGATGACATCGACATAGCCTTCGGCGACGATGATCGATGCGCCGTCATGCGCCGCCTGCCGCGCCATCGCCTGATTGTAGAGGTTGTCGCCCTTATGAAACAGCGGCGTCTCCGGCGAATTGAGGTATTTCGCCGGCACGTCCTTTTCTAGTGCACGGCCGCCGAACGCGATGATGCGGTTACGTTGATCGGTGATCGGAAACATCACGCGGTCGCGGAAGCGATCGTAAGGCACCGGAATGTCGTCGCCCGCAATCAGCAAGCCCGCTTCCACCATGTCTTCGACGGAGACGCCCTGCGAGCCGAGATGCTCCTTCAGCGCGAAACGCTCGCCCGGCGCGTAGCCCATGCGAAACTGGATTTGCGTCGCGGGCGAAATCGAACGGTCGGCGAGATAGCCGCGCGCTTTCGCGCCGACGCGCGAGGCCAACGTTTCCGCGAAAAACTTCGCGGCGAGATCCATCACATCGTACAGCGTGCGGCGGCGTTGCTCGTGCCGTGCGGCATCCGGCGTCACCGCCGGCAGCGCCATGCCCGCCAATGAGGCGAGCCGCTCCACCGCCTCGACAAAGCCGACGCCTTCGGTCTCCATCACGAAATCGAAAATGTTGCCGTGCTTGCCCGAGGAGAAGTCGTGATAAAAACCCTTCTGGTCGTTGACCGTGAAGGACGGCGTTTTCTCTTGATGAAAGGGCGACAGCCCTTTCCACTCCTTGCCTGCCCGCTTCAGTTTCACGCGCTTGCCCACGACTTCCGAAACCGGAAGCCGCGCGCGCAGATCGTCGAGAAATTGGGGCGTGAAACGCATGGGGTCGAATGGAATCCTGTCAGCCGACCATCAATATAAGACCGCAGCGGCCAAACCCATAATCCGCTGTCGATGCGCGGAAATACCGGCATTTGTCCCCACTAGTCACAGGTTATTGACCCGCAAACACGACCGGCAGCCTTCCAAAAGGTGCCAGTTCCCACGACATAGCGAACAGCCAACCCGCGTCATTCCGGGGCGCTCGCGCAGCGGGCGAACCCGGAATCTACCTCTCAAATCGGGATTCCGGATCGGCTCGCTTCGCGAGCCGTCCGGAATGACGGAAATCCAAAGCTGAAAGCCCTGAATGACGACCACCCAAGAAACCGATGATCCCGGATTCTGGATCATCCTGTCGTTTGCGATCGCCTGCGGCGTCAACGTTGCCAATGTTTATTATGCGCAGCCCTTGATCGGGCCGATCAGCGAAAGCTTCCATCTCGACATCTCGGCCTCGGGCCTGATCGTGACGATGATCCAGATCGGCTACGTCATCGGCCTGATCTTTTTTGCGCCGCTCGGCGACCTCGTCGAAAACAAGGCGCTGATCCTCACCACGCTCGGCGCCGTGGTGGTCAGCCTTGTGGTTTCTTCCATTGCCCCCAATGCATCGGTCTTCATCTCCGCGTCGCTGCTGCTCGGCATCACCGCCACCGCCACACAAATGATCCTGCCGGTCGCAGCCCATCTCGCGCCCGAACACAAGCGCGGCCAGATCGTCGGCACCGTGATGAGCGGCCTCTTGTTCGGCATCCTGCTGGCGCGCCCGATCTCGACTCTGGTGGCGGGCGTCGTCGGCTGGCGCGGCGTCTATGCCGCCTCCGCCATCGCCATGCTGGCCGTGCTCGCGATGCTGTCGTTCACATTGCCGCGACGGCAGCCGGACCACACGCTCAACTACGCAAAACTACTGGGCTCGATGTGGGCGCTGCTGCGCAACACTCCGGAATTGCAGCGTCGCACCGCCTATCAGGGCATGATGTACGGCGCGTTCTCGCTGTTCTGGACGGCCGCGCCGCTGATCCTGCTGCAGCCGCCGTTTTCATTGAGCCATACTGTGCTATCGTTTTTCCTGCTGAGCGGCGCTGCGGGCGCCTTCATCGCGCCCGTTGCGGGCCGCTTGGCCGACAAGGGCCACGGCGATGCGCTGACCATCGCCGCCATCGTCATGGTTGCGACCGGCTTCGTGCTGGTCTGGTTCAGCGGCCACTCCCTGACGTTATGGGTTCTCGCGGGCATCATTCTCGATGCAGGCGTGCAGATGAACATGCTCGTTGGGCAGCGCACCATTTATGCGCTCGGCGCTGACATCCGCAGCCGCGTCAACGCGCTTTATATTGCGCTGTTCTTTCTCGGCGGCGCGGTCGGCTCGGCGCTCAGCGGCTGGGCCGTGAGTCATGGCGGCCATGCGAGCGTCGCAATGATCGGCCTATGCTTTCCCGCAATCACGCTTATACTGTTTGTGGGGGAGCTATCCCGGCGCGACTGACGAGGGACCCATGCATTCACCTGTTTTACCCCTCTTGCTCGATACCGATGAAGTCGCGCCCGTTCGCGAAGACAATGCGAACAGCACGTCTCCTTTCCTTCTCACCTGCGATCACTATGGCCGCCGTATCCCCGAGCGCCTCGGCCGTCTCGGTCTTACGGAAAGCGACATGGAGCGGCACATCGCTTGGGACGTCGGCATCGCCGGTGTCGCGCGGCGGCTCGCGGAAGCAACCGGCGCGCATCTGATCGCGCAACGCTATTCGCGCCTCGTGATCGACTGCAACCGGCCGTTCGAAAGTCCGGGCTCTATCCCGCTGATGAGCGAAGCCACTCATATCCCCGGCAATGACGGCCTGAGTTTCGAGGAGATCGCCGCGCGGCGCCGTGAAATCTTCACACCCTACCACGCGCGCATCGCGCAGACGATCGACCAGCGCACCGCGAAGAAGCAACCGACCATCCTGCTGTCGCTGCATTCGTTCACGCCGGTCTATGCCGGCGTGGCGCGGCCCTGGCACGTCGGCACGCTCTACCAGAACGGCAACGGCCTGCCGCCCTTGCTGCTCAAGCTGTTGCGCGCCGAAGGGCATTTCCTGGTCGGCGACAACGAACCCTATGCGGTGAACGACGCCACCGATTACACCATTCCCGTGCATGGCGAGCGGCGCAAGCTCGTCAATTCCGGCCTCGAGATCCGGCAGGATCTGATCGCGGAAGAACCAGGCCAGATCGAATGGGCCGAGCGGCTCGCGCGCATCGTCCACGAACTCGAAGGCCGCCTGCTGGCGCAGGGACTGGTGAAACGCTGACCTGAATTTTGAGGACTTCCCCGCGTCGAAACGTTGCCTCTTGACAGGCAACCATTTGGTTGCCTATTATCCAGCCTATGGATGAGGTCTTCAAGGCACTGGCGGACGCATCGCGGCGCTTGCTGCTCGATCGGCTTCACGCCCGCAACGGCCAGACATTGCTGGAGCTTTGCAACGGCCTCGACATGACGCGGCAGGCCGTCACCAAGCATCTGGCGATTCTGGAAGACGCCAATCTCGTCGCCACCATCAAGCATGGCCGCGAGAAGCTGCACTACCTCAACCCGGTGCCGATCCATCAGATCGGCGAACGGTGGATCAAGAAGTTCGAGCGCGAAAAGCTCGAATCCCTCAGCGAGTTGAAACGAAAACTGGAGAAGCGTGATGAGTAAGCCGGAATTCGTCTATGTCACCTACATCAAGACCACGCCGGAAAAGCTCTGGCATGCACTGACCGACAAGGCGTTCACCGAGAAATACTGGTTCTGCTGCAGCCTGACATCCGACTGGAAGGTGGGCTCGCGCATGCACATGGACCGGGACGGCGAGGTGAAGAACGAATGCGTCATCCTCGAATCCGATCCGCCGCGCAGGCTGTCCTATAGCTGGCAGTCGGTGTTCGACGAGGAGATGCGGAAAGAGAAGCCCTCGCGCGTCACCTATGTGATCGAGCCGTCCTATGACGGTGTCAAACTGACCGTGACGCATGAAGGCTTCGCGGCGGACAGCAAGACGCTGCCGAGCATCTCCACGGGCTGGCCGCTCGTGCTCTCAAGTCTCAAGAGCATTCTGGAAACCGGACAGCCGCTCGCCTTCGAGCACGCATAAGGCGGCAATCGAGGAAAAACATCGTCATTGCGAGCGAAGCGAAGCAATCCAGAATTCAAGTACTGGATTGCTTCGTCGCTTTCGCTCCTCGCAATGAATGGGTCCCCGCCTGCGCGGGGACGACTTGGAGATAGGCCGCCCTAGCCCGTCAGCGCGGCCTTCACGAGACCGCTGGCCTTGCCGAAATCCATCTGGCCGGCGTACTTGGCTTTCAGCGCGCCGATCACCTTGCCCATGTCTTTCATGCCGGCAGCACCGGTGTCGGTGATGACGGCGGCGATGGCGGCCTTCACCTCGTCCTCGGACATTTGCTTGGGCAGATAGGCGGAGATCACCGCGATCTCCTCGCGCTCCTGGGCTGCGAGTTCGGCGCGGCCGCCCTTGTCGTACAACTCGACCGATTCCTGGCGCTGCTTGATCATCTTCTGCAGCAGGCCGAGGATGTCCTCGTCGGACAGCGGCTGCTTGCCCTGCCCGCGCGCCTCGATGTCGGCGTTCTTGATCGACGAATTCACCATCCGCAGCGTGGAGAGCTTGCGCTCCTCCTTGGCCTTCATCGCCTCTTTCACGGCGTTGTTGATGTCGTCGCGCAGCATGGTTGCTCTCCCTGCGGCGTGGAGCCGCCGCCAAATCCGCGTTGGATTTACGGGGTTTTTCGGCCTCCGACAACCATCCCCTGCGGATGGCGCGGGGCGCGGGCGGCAAATATGAGGAAAGCGCATGGAGGACGCACGTTTGGCCTTTGACGCGCCGCAGCGCGGGCGCTATGTCATGGGCTTATGACAACAAATGACAATTCCCCCGCCTGGCCGGACAGAAAACCGACCGCGCTGCTCGTGCTTGCCGATGGCACCGTGCTGGAGGGCTTCGGCCTCGGCGCGGAAGGCTCCGCCGTCGGCGAGGTCTGCTTCAACACCGCGATGACCGGCTATGAGGAGATCCTCACCGATCCTTCCTACGCCGGACAGCTCATCACCTTCACCTTCCCGCACATCGGCAATGTCGGCGCCAATGACGAAGACATCGAGACGGTGAACATGGCGGCGACGACGGGCGCGCGCGGCGCGATCCTGCGGGCGTCCATTACCGATCCGTCGAATTACCGCGCCAGCAAGCACCTCGACAACTGGCTCGCCGCGCGCGGCATCATCGGCCTCGCGGGCATCGACACCCGCGCGCTGACGGCCCTGATCCGCAGCAAGGGCATGCCGAACGCGGTGATCGCCCACAGCAAGAGCGGCACATTCGATCTCGCCGCACTCAAGAAGGAAGCTGCCGCCTGGCCGGGGCTCGAGGGCATGGACCTCGTGCCGATGGTGACGAGCGCGCAGCGTTTCGACTGGGACGAGACCGACTGGCACTGGGGCAAGGGCTTCGGCCGTCAGGACAAGCCGGAATTCCATGTCGTCGCGGTCGATTACGGCATCAAGCGCAATATCCTGCGGCTACTCGCGGGCGAAGGCTGCAAGGTCACTGTCGTCACCGCGAAAACCTCGGCGGAAGACATTCTGGCGATGAAGCCCGACGGCGTGTTTCTCTCCAACGGCCCCGGCGATCCGGCGGCGACCGGCGAATACGCCGTGCCCGTCATCAAGAAGATCGTGGACTCGGGCGTGCCGACCTTCGGCATTTGTCTCGGCCATCAGATGCTCGGCCTCGCCCTCGGCGGCAAGACCGTGAAGATGCATCAGGGCCACCACGGTGCGAACCATCCGGTGAAGGACGTCACCACCGGCAAGGTCGAGATCACTTCGATGAATCACGGCTTCGCGGTGGACAAGACCTCGCTGCCGAAGAATGTCGAACAGACGCATTTCTCGCTGTTCGACGATTCCAACTGCGGCATCGCTCTGAAAGACAA
>Ga0180223_1000213_pt1 | contig 96128 bp, 82 predicted proteins | sample eDN5th30CKraftOP_FD_151337 | JGI IMG/M metagenome (GOLD analysis project Ga0180223, IMG submission 151337) | Enriched Organic Plus compost microbial communities from Emeryville, California, USA - eDNA 5th pass 30_C Kraft OP (version 2) (version 2) ...
GCATCTGTCTCCGACGTTCTCGATCGCCGGTTTGAAGCGGGCGACCTCGAACAAGCTCTGGAGGCGGCGATGAACCCGGTTCTCTATCTCGCCCAGCGCGGCACGGCGTTCATTCTCGCCTTTGCGGTGACGGTTCACCTCATCACCATCATCTACGCCGTGCGCGGCGGGCTGACGGCCGGCGATATTCTGGCGCGCACCCATGGCAACCGTGCCTTTCTCGCCTTCTACCTGACATTCGTGGTGGCGGCGGCGATCCACGCGCCGATTGGCCTGCGCTCGGTGCTGCGCGAATGGCTGCACTGGCGCGGCCGTTCGCTCGACGTGGTGCTGGCACTATTTTCGGTTTCGCTCGTTGTACTGGGGGTGAGGGCCGCGCTTGCGGTGTACGGCGCATGAGGCTGATACGGAACTCCCACCTCAAGCCGGGCTTCATCGCGGCGATGCTGCATCGCCTGTCCGGCGTGGCGCTGGCCGTTTTTCTGCCGATGCATTTCCTCGCACTCGGCACTGCGCTCGGCGGCGCCAGCGCGCTGGACAGTTTTCTCGCATTGACGCACTCGCGGATCGCCTTGATCGCGGAGTGGGGGCTGGTTTCGGCGCTCGCGGTGCATATGGCGCTCGGCCTGCGGGTGCTCGCAATCGAATGGTTCGCGATGCGCGACCGCAGCGCGGTGCTGGTTTCAAGTTGTGTCGCCGCCTCATTGGCGGTCGGTGTGTTGTTTCTGTTGAATGGGATGTAGTGCCATGCAGATTGATATGAAAGAAGTCGAAGAGATCTGCAAAACGCTCTACGTGCAGGCTCTCAAGATGCTGCCGGACGACATCAAGGCCGGCTTCAAGACGCTGGTCCGTAATGAGACCAGCGCCATCGGCAAAACAGTGCTCGACACCATGGTGGAGAACATCGCGGTCGCCGAGCGCACCAACAACATCCTGTGCCAGGACACCGGCATTCCGATCTACAACGTCACGATCGGCCGTAACGTGCAGTTCGACGGTGCGGAATTGAAGGCCGCGATCCGGCGGGGCTGCGAGCGCGCCACCACGGAATGCTCGCTGCGCTCCTCGGTGGTGCATCCGATCACCCGCAAGAACAACCAGACATCGAGCGGCATCCGCGTGCCGATCATTCATGTCGATTTCGACGAGCGGGTAGAGACGGTGTCGATCGAGATGATCCCGAAGGGTTCTGGCTCGGAGAACGGCTCGTTCCTGAAAATGCTGCTGCCGTCCGACGGCATCAAGGCGGTCAAGGCTTTCATTATCGATCGCGTCATCGAACTCGGCGGCCGTGTCTGCCCGCCGACCATCGTCGGCGTCGGCATGGGCGGAACGTCGGACCTCTGTATGCATCTCGCCAAGATTGCGGCGACGCGCCCGCTCGGCTCCAAATGCAGCGACGAAGAGGGCGCCAAGATCGAGGCCGAACTCTCGCAGGCCGTGAACGAACTCGGCATCGGCCCGCAGGGATTGGGCGGACGTTCGACTAGCTTCGCCGTGCATGTGGAGGTCGCCGCGACCCACATCACGCAAAATCCGGTTGCGGTGAACATCCAGTGCCATTCGGCACGGCGCGCGCGGGCGACGATCACGCCCGGCGGCATTGCGTTTTCGGCGTGAGGACAGAGCCATGGCACATCATGTTCTTGAAATGCCGATCACCGAGGAAAAGGCACGCAGCCTGAAGATCGGCGACACCGTGACGCTCGAGCAGACATTGTTCGGCATCCGCGACGCGACCCTGATCCACATGTTCGACAAGGGGCGCGAGACCAAGTTCGACCTCGACGGCCATGCGGTCATTCACACCGCGCCGAACGTGCATCGGGTGCCGGTCTCCAATGAGGCGCCTGTCGGCTACAAGCCGTTTTGCATCGGCACCACGACCTCAATGCGGATGGAGCGTTTCACCCACGACCTGATGCAGCGCGAGGGCGTTCGCCTCATCATCGGCAAGGGCGGCATGGGCCCGGATACGCTTGCGGCTTTCGCCGAGTTCGGCGGCGCCTATCTTGCCATCGTCGGCGGCGCGGCGGCGCTGGAGACGACATGGATCGAGCAGATCGTCGACATCGACATGGACGACCTGCATCCGGAAAGCCTCTGGAAATTCCAGATCAGGAATTTCGGCCCGCTGCTGGTCGGCATGGATTCGCATGGCGGCTCGCTCTACGCCGAGCTGCAGAAGGATGTCGCCGGCCGCCGCGATGCGGTTCTCAAAAGCATCGGGGCGGTGTGAGCCATGACACTGCGCACAGTCGATACCGACATTCTGATCCTCGGCTCCGGCGGCGCGGGGTTGTTCGCGGCGCTTCACGCCAAGAAGACCGCGCCGCACCTCGATGTCACTGTCGCGGTGAAGGGGCTGCTCGGCAAATGCGGCTGCACGCGCATGGTGCAGGGCGGCTACAACGTGGCGCTCGCGCCGGGTGATTCCGTCGAACGCCACTTCATGGACACGATCGAAGGCGGCAAGTGGCTCAACAATCAGGATCTGGCGTGGAAGCTCGTCGTCGAGGCGCAGGTTCGTATCCGCGAACTTGAGAACGAACTCGGCTGCTTCTTCGACCGCAATCCCGACGGCAGCGTTCACCAGAAGGCGTTCGCGGGGCAGACCTTCGACCGCACCGTGCACAAGGGCGATCTCACCGGCATCGAGATCATCAACCGGCTGTCCGAGCAGATCTGGCGGCGCGACGTGAAGCGCATGGAGGATCATCGCGCGCTGGATCTCATTCCGGCGGCGGACGGTTCCGGCCTTGCCGGCGTGCTGATGCTCGACATGCGCACGGGCGAGCCGCTGCTGGTGCGCGCGAAGGCGACGCTGCTCGCGACCGGCGGCGGGCCGACGATGTACAAGTATCACACGCCGTCAGGCGACAAGACCTGCGATGGTCTGGCGATGGCGATGCGCGCGGGGCTGTCGCTGCGCGATCTCGAAATGGTGCAATTCCATCCCACCGGCTTGCTGGCGGGTGCGGGCACGCGCATGACCGGCACGGTGCTGGAGGAAGGCTTGCGCGGCGCGGGCGGGCAGTTGCTGGATTCGCGCGGCGAGCGCTTCATGTTCGATTATGACGAGCGCGGCGAACGCGCCACGCGCGACATCGTCAGCCGCTCGATCATGTATCAGATCCGCAAGGGTTACTCGACGCAGCATGGCGGCGTGCACATCAAGATGAGCCATCTCGGGCCGGATCATGTGCGCCGTACCTTCAAGGGCATGGTGGAACGCTGCGCCGATTGCGGCTTCGATCTCGCGGGCGGCCTCGTCGAGGTGATTCCGACCGCGCATTACATGATGGGCGGCGTGGTGTTCGATCTCGATTGCAGCACCGCGATGCCGCGCCTGTTCGCGGCGGGCGAAGACACCGGCGGCGTGCACGGCGCCAACCGTCTTGGCGGCAATGGCGTCGCCAACTCCACGGTGTTCGGCGGCGTGGCCGGCGATGCGATGGCGCGCGCGGTCGCGAAGGAAGGCACCTTTGCCGATCCGGACCAGTCCGTGATCGACGCTTCACTTGATCGCGCATTCTCGCCGCTCGGTCGTCCGTCCGGCGATCTCGCCGAGATGCGCGAGGCGCTGATGGACATCATGTGGAACGATGTCGGCATCCTGCGCACGGGCGAAGGGCTGGCGCGCGGCGCTGCGGCGCTGGAAGATCTTGCGGCGCAGGTCGCGCGGGTCGGCGTGGCCGATGGCGACCGCCGCTACAACCTGACCTGGATGGACCGGCTCAATCTGGAGAACCTCGTGCAGGTCAGCCGCGGAATCTGCGCGGCGGCGACCGCGCGCACCGACAGCCGTGGCGCACATTTCCGTGAGGACTATCCCTCCGCCTCCGACCTTGCGACCTCGCACTACACGGTCGTGCGGATGGAGGGCGAAAAGATCGGGATTTCCACCGCGCCGGTGGCGTTTACCCGCGTAAAACCGGGCGAAACCCTGCTTTCGGAGGCCGCGGAATAGAGCGGTTCTGCTTGACCTAGATGTTTGTTATCTTATACAAGACTTGGGACCTGAGACCCATTCAGACGAGCAGGGAGAAAGAAGAATGAATGCTCCGGTAGCGGCGTCAGCCGCCAAAGACAAACCGAACATGCCGCACGTGCTGGCTCACAGCCCGAAGGACAATGTTGCGGTCGTTGTCGTCGAGGACCTGAAGGCCGGCACCAAGGCGTTCGGCGTCATCACCGAGAACGACACGACGTTCACCATCGACGTGAAGGACGATATTCCGATCGGCCACAAGGTGGCGCTGGTCGACCTCAAGAAGGGCGACACCGTCATCAAGTACGGCCAGGACGTCGGCAAAATGGTCGGCGACGGGCCGAAGGGCCGTCACGTCCATATTCACAATCACAAGACCAAGCGTTGGTGAGGGCGAGAACATGTCACTCGGTAATATCGTTGAAATGAAGTCGCCTTTTCCGGGCACCGCGACGGATCAGCTGACGACGAAGATTTCGCCCAACACCCGCGCTTCGAAGGATTTCAAGAACGCGAAGTTCTGGGGTTGGCGGCGTGAAAACGGCCGCGTCGGCGTCCGCAACCACGTTCTCATTCTGCCGCTCGACGATCTGTCGAACGCATCCTGCGAAGCGGTCGCCAACAACATCAAGGGCACCATCGCGATCCCGCACTCCTACGGCCGTCTGCAGTTCGGCGAAGATCTCGAATTGCACTTCCGTACCTTGATCGGCACCGGCTCGAATCCGAACGTCGCGGCTGTGGTCGTGATCGGCATCGAGGAAGGCTGGACCAGCCGCGTCGTCGAGGGCATCGCCAAGACCGGCAAGCCGGTCGTCGGCTTCGGCATCGAAACCCATGGCGACATCGCCACCATCGCGAAGGCGAGCTATCAGGCGAAGCGTTTCGTGCAGTGGGCGACCGAACTGCGGCGCGAGGAATGCCCGATTTCGGATCTGTGGGTCTCGACCAAGTGCGGCGAGTCCGACACCACCACAGGCCTGTCGTCGTGCCCGACCGTCGGCAACATGTACGACAAGCTGATCCCGCAGGGCATCTACGGCGTGTTCGGCGAAACGTCGGAAATCACCGGCGCCGAGCATCTCTGCAAGGAGCGCGCGGCATCTCCCGAGATCGCGGACAAATGGTACAAGATGTGGAAGGCGTACCAGGACGACGTGATCGAGGCGCACAAGACCGACGACCTCTCCGACTCTCAGCCGACCAAGGGCAATATCGCCGGCGGTCTGTCGAGCATCGAGGAGAAGGCGCTTGGTAACCTCGAGAAGATCGGCCACAAATCGAAATACATCGACGCGCTGCAGCCTGCTGAAGCGCCGGCCAAGGGCCCCGGTCTTTATTACATGGACACGTCCTCGGCTGCTGCCGAATGCGTGACGTTGATGGCTGCGGCCGGTTACGTGATCCACACGTTCCCGACGGGCCAGGGCAACGTCATCGGCAACCCGATCGTGCCGGTTATCAAGATCAGCGGCAATCCGAAGACCGTGCGTACCATGGGCGAGCACATCGACGTCGATGTGAGCGGCGTGCTGCGCCGTGACATGACGCTCGATCAGGCCGGTGATGCGCTCATCGACATGATCTCGCGCACCGCGAACGGCCGCCTAACGGCGTCGGAATCGCTGGGTCATCGCGAGTTCGTGCTGACCAAGCTGTATCGCAGCGCGTAAACGACACGAGCGGGCGGCGCCACAACGCCGCCCGCTGTTCTTTGTTTTGAAAATGAGGGCCGCGTGTCTGACATCGTTATTTGCGAATTCATGGACGAGGCGGCCATCACCGAGGGGTTGCGTGGGTTCGATTATTTCTACGACCCCAATCTCGTTGACCACCCGAATGATTTGAATGCCCGCCTCAAGGATGCGCGCGCGATCATCGTGCGCAACCGCACGCAGGTGCGCGGTGCGCTCTTGGATGCGGCGCCGAAGCTGAAGGCTGTCGGCCGGCTCGGCGTCGGGCTCGACAATATCGATCTGGAGGCCTGCGCGAAGCGCAACATCGCCGTGCTGCCGGCGTCAGGCGCGAACGATCTTTCGGTCGCTGAATATGTCATCACCAGTGCGATGATGCTGTTGCGCGGGGCTTACACCGCGACGGGAAGCGTCGTCGCCGGCAAGTGGCCGCGCAATACGCTGATCGGCCGTGAAATCTCCGGCAAGGTGATGGGGCTGGTCGGGTTTGGCTCGATCGCGCGCCTCACCGCGAAGCTTGCGGCGGCGCTGGGCATGAAGGTCATCGCGTTCGATCCGCTGGTGGACGATGCCGCTTTTACCCAAGCCGGCGTGCAGCGCCAGACGCTCGACAATCTGCTGGCGCTGTCCGATGTCGTTAGCCTGCATGTGCCACTCAACGACAAGACCCGCAACATGATCGATGGCTCCGCGCTGTCGCGGATGCGTTCGGATGCCATCCTCATCAATGCAGCCCGTGGCGGCGTGGTGGATGAAGCGGCTGTGGCTGCGGCGCTGAAGGCGAAGAAGCTCGGCGGCGCCGCGCTCGACGTGTTCGTGGAGGAGCCGCTCAAGGCGGGTAGCGTCTTCGCAGATGTGCCGCATCTGATCCTGACGCCGCACATCGCCGGCGTCACCGTGGAATCCAACACGCGGGTGTCATGGGTCACGGTCGAGAACGTCAAAAAGGTTTTGAGCGCATGAGCACGCTGTCCCTCGCCGATCTCACCAAGCGCGTGGCGGATACGTTTCTCGCCCATGGCTGCAGCCATGAGGCCGCGGCATCGGTGGCGCGCGCACTGGTGACGGCGGAAGCCGATGGCCTGAAGGGCCATGGCCTGTCGCGGGTGCCGACCTATCTCGCCATGGTGAAAAGCGGCAAGATCGACGGCAAGGCGAAACCGAAATCTTCGAATCCGCGCCCGGGCGTTCTGTCGATCGATGCGGCCAAGGGCTTTGCCTATCCGGCCATTGATCTCGCGCTGGCGGAACTGCCTGCGCTTGCGGCGAAGCAGGGCATCGCGGTCGCCGCCATCGGCAATTCCAATCATTGCGGCGCTGCCGGTCTGCCGTGCGAGGCGCTGGCGAAAAAGGGATTGGTCGCGCTTCTGTTCGCGAATACGCCGAGCGCGATGGCCCCATGGGGTGGCCGTGAGCCGGTGTTCGGCACCAACCCGATTGCTTTCGCGGCCCCTCTCGAAGGGCGTGAACCGGCTGTGGTCGATCTTGCCCTGTCGAAGGTCGCGCGCGGGCCGATCGTCGCCGCCAAGCAAAAGGGTGAAAGCATTCCCGAGGGCTGGGCGCTGGATGCCGACGGGCAGGCGACCACCGATCCGGTCAAGGCGCTGCAGGGCACGATGATTCCACTCGGCGACGCCAAGGGCGCTGCGCTGGCCTTCATGGTCGAGATTTTGGCGGCCTGCATTCCCGGCGCGCACCTGGCGTTCGAGGCGTCGTCCTTCCTCGACGACAAAGGCGGCCCGCCGCTGACCGGACAGTTGCTTCTCGCCATCGATCCTGCGGGGTTCGGCCATGGGCGGTTCGGCGAGCGGATGGCGGCGCTGGTGGCGGCGATCGAGCGCCAGCAGAGCACCCGCCTGCCGGGCGCCCGGCGGCTGGCGAATCGCGCCAAAGCTGAGCGCGAGGGGCTCGCCATTCCAAAGGAAATCGAATCGGTTCTGACGGAGGGCGCGGTCTCAGCCAAGGTTTGAGCATGAAGGGCTGACGGTATTTGCTTGTGCGTAGCCGCTCAGGCGGGCGGGAAGGGCTTCGGTCCACAGGCGGATTCTGTTACTTATCGGTTTGAATCGTTGAAACGGTGAACGATCTGGTGAGCAACGAAACGACAGTGTCAGGCCATGCGGAATACCTTCCCCTGTACGCGCAGGTGAAGACGCTGCTTGTCAAGCGTATCGGCGCGGGAAGCTGGAAGCCGGGGCAGATGCTGCCGAGCGAGTATGAACTCGCCGCCGAATACAATGTCAGTCAGGGCACCGTGCGCAAGGCGCTGAACGCGCTGGAAGCGGACCGCATGATTGTGCGGCGGCAGGGTGTCGGCACTTTCGTTGCGCGCCATTCCCGCGACCGTGCGCTGTATCAGTTCTTCCGCATCGTCGAGCCGGATGGCAGCCGGATCATTCCCACGAGCGTGGTGCTGTCGCAGCGCATCCAGCGCGCGACGCGCGAACAGGCGAATGATCTGGGCGTGGACCCCTCGGCCATGCTGCATGCGATCACCCGCGTGCGCAGCCTGAACGGCAAGCCGGCGATCTTCGAGCGTATTTATGTGCCTGTCGATGTCATGCCGGATCTCTCCGTCGAGTCTCATGTCGAGATGGATGAAGAGATGTACGTCATCTATCAGGAGAAGTTCGGCATCAGCATCGTGCGCGTCATCGAACGGCTGGCGGCTGTCCCTGCGACTGCGGAAGAAGCAAAGAAGCTGGGCATGAAAGCCGGAGTGCCGCTGTTGGAAGTCCATCGTGTCGCAACCGATGTCGGCGGCCGTCCGGTGGAATTGCGCATCAGCCGCTGCGACACCCGCCGCTGCCGCTACGCGGCTGAAGTGCTTTAAGACCCTGCGAAAGTCTCAATCCGTCACCAATTTGAGCCTTCGTGAGAGGGAAAGCCTTAACCGTTGCAAATGATGCCTGTTTCGGGCCGTCGTTTAACCGCTCGCTAACCGCTCCTGCTAACGTGATTTCCATTTAGCCCCGGTATGCACTCACCCCGGAAGAGGGATGATGGCAAACCACGCGCTATATCATGACGGCAGCCTCGGTACGCCCGAGATCGCTGAGGCGATCGAGCGGGCTGTAAAGCCGCAGCAGCGAAGCCCGATCTATTGGCTGATTGCGAGCGGCATTGTGCTGGTCGCCGCGATCGTGCTCGGCACAGCTTTGACCATCAATAATTTCCGCGATCGCACGCTGGCGAACAGCAAGCGCGAGCTGGAAAACACGCTGCAACTCCTGACGCGCCATTTCGATCAGCAACTGCAGGACTGGCAGGTAATCCAGGAAGATGCCGTTGCCCAGGCCCGCACGCTCGAAGCCAAATCGCCCAAGGATTTCCTGCGCACAATCGCCAGCGAGGATTTTCACCGGAAGCTCACCGCCAAGATTCGCTCGATGCCGTATGTCGGCGCGGTCAATTTTTTCGGTGCGGATGGTCAATTACTCAATTCCTCCGAAATGTGGCCAATGCCGAATGTCAGCGTTGCTGACCGAAAGCATTTCAACGAATTGAAGTTCGGCCCTCCCTCGCTCAAGCTCATCGTGAATCCCGTCCATAGCCGCGTGACCGGAACATGGACGACGATTTTTGCGCGCAAGCTGGTCAGCCCCAAGGGAGAATTCCTCGGCATGGTCAGCCGTGGAATCGAGCCCGCACGTTTCGAGGCTTTCTTCGCGTCGCTTTCGCTGGGCCCGAATGCTGCGATTTCCATGTTCCACGAAGATGGAACGATGATCGCCCGCTATCCGCACGTCGAATCCATGATCGGTCGGAATTTCAGCAATGGGCCGCTGTTCCAGGGTGTTCTGAAGCACGCGGATCACGGCTCGCTGATGATGACGAGCCCGGTCACGGGCCAGCAGCAGATCGGCTCGATCCGCAAGCTCGAGGATTTTCCGATCGTCATTATCGCCACCAAGACCGTGAATGCGGCATTGGCGGATTGGTATGAGCAGACTCGTGTTCTGATTCTGATTGCGTTCGCGGCGTCTATCGTGGTGTCGCTGATCGTTCTGTTCATCGTCCGGCGGTTCATCTCCCAGCATAATGCATCGCGGCAGCGGTTGATGCTGGAGAAGCAGCGGCTCGATACGGCGGTCAATAATCTCAAGCAGGGGCTGTTGCTGTTCGATGGAAACAACCGGCTTGTCATTTTCAATCGCCGCTACGCGGAGATGTTCGGTTTACCGAGCGATGCGATCAAGCCAGGGTGCAGCCTGAATGACATCATGACTCTTCGCAAAGAGCACGGGACGTTCTCCGGAGATGTCGACAAGCATTGCGCCAAGGTTTTCAAGCTGGCGTCCACCGACAGCACCTTCACGATGGACATTCCGGACGGCCGCGCGATCCACATCGCATTCCAGTCGATCTCCGGTGGTGGATGGGTTTCGACGCTGGAAGACATGACGGAGCGGCAGCGGGCGGAAGACCGTATTGCGCATATGGCGCGTTACGATGCGCTCACCGATCTGCCGAACCGCACGATGTTCCGCGACCATCTCGAAGCGATGCTGACGAAAGAGGAGCACCTTGCGGTTCTTTCGATCGACCTCGACGAGTTCAAGCAAGTAAACGATACGCTCGGACATTTCGTCGGCGACGAATTGCTGGTGGCGATCGCGGGCCGCCTGGGCGATTGCATGGAGCCTGGCGATCTCGTTGCGCGCCTTGGCGGAGATGAATTCGCAATCGTCAGGCACGGAGTTCGCGAACGGTCCGAACTCATTCCGCTAATCGAGCGGGTGCACGCCGCCATCCGTGTGCCTTACGATTGCGCAGGGCATCATCTCAATGCCGATGCAAGCATCGGTATAGCGGTGTCACCGTGCGACGGCAGCGAGCTTGAAGGATTGCTGCGCAACGCAGATCTCGCGCTTTATGCCGCCAAGGGTAGCGGACGGCGGACTTACCGTTTCTTCGAGCCGGAAATGAAAATCCGGGCGCAGAAGCGTCACGATATGGAAATGGAAATCCGTAACGCGCTTTTCCATCAACAGTTCGAGGTTCACTACCAGCCGTTCATCGACGTCAAGACCCGGAAAATCCTCGGCTGCGAGGCGCTGGTACGCTGGCGTCATCCGCGCCACGGTCTGGTGTCGCCGGCCGACTTTATTCCGATCGCCGAAGAAACCGGCCTGATCGATCAGCTCGGCTCGTGGGTGCTGAAGACGGCGTGTCATGCGGCTGCGAGTTGGCCGGACGACATCCGCCTTGCGGTGAACGTCTCTCCCGTGCAGTTCAAAGGGCATACGCTGGCCCTCAATGTCGCAAGCGCGCTCGGCTCGTCCGGGTTGCCTGCGAACCGGCTCGAGCTTGAGATCACCGAAGCTGTGCTGATCCGTGACGACGAAGAGGCGCTTGCGATTCTCCATGAGTTGCGCGGGCTCGGTGTGCGCATCGCGCTCGACGATTTCGGCACCGGCTATTCGTCGCTGCGCTATCTGCAGCTTTTCCCCTTCAACAAGATCAAGATCGACCGCTGCTTCATCCAGAACATCACCGAGCCCGAAGGCGCATCGCATATCGTCAAGGCCGTGGTCGACATCGCGGCCGCCCGTAACATGACGACGACCGCGGAAGGCGTCGAGACGGCGGAGCAACTGGACGTTCTGAGGAAACTCGGCTGCGATCAGATGCAGGGCTATTTCTTCAGCCGGCCACTGGTCGAGGAAAAGCTGACACAGCTTGTCGCGCCTGAACTCGCCAAAGCGAATGAGGCCGGGTAGCCGCGTTACACGCGGCTCGCGCCGATCGCATTTATCAAATTGTGATGGAGTTGACGTGCCGCGGCGTGGAAGCCAGGCAGGCGGGTCAGCACGTCGCCAGGCAAGCGGGCGGCTCCGTCCTCGCCGAGCGCCTTGATCAGGCTGGCCTTGTAAGCGGGAATCTGTCCCCAGTCGTCGACCGTCGAGGGTTCGATCTCGCAATGATATTGAAAGCCGTAGGCATGCTTGCCCCATCGCATCGCCTGCACCGCGCAAAGCGCGCTGGAGGCGAGAACGGTGGCGCCTGCGGGCGGCTCGGCCACTTCCGCGCCGTGCCAGTGGAAAGCTTCCACGGTTTGCGGAAAGCCGGCGAGAACCGGATCTGAAAGGCCATCCTGCGTCAGCGTGACAGGAGCTAATCCAACCTCGGGGCCCGGCATCTTGCCGACCTTGCCGCCCAGCGCCGAGGCCAGCAACTGATGACCGAGGCAGATGCCGAGATAAGGCTTTTCCATCTCAGTAACCCAGCGGCGGATCGCGGCTTTTTCCTGCACCAGCCAGGGAAAGCGATCCTCCTGCCAGACGTCCTGCGGGCCGCCCATCACCACCAGAAGATCGAAGTCGTCGAATGCGGGAATAGCCTCGCCTTCATCCATTTCGACAGTCGTCGGATGATAGCCGGCCTCGCGCCAGAACTGGCGGAAGACGCCCGGATGCTCGATGGCAAGGTGCTGGAAAACAAGAATGCGCATGAAAAGATCGATACGGAAGAGGGTGGGATAGGTGGCCGGAACCTATCCGATCGGATCAGCCGAGTCATCCGCAGAGCCGTGATTGCACTTTATTTGCGCAGGCAGCGGGGCGGTGTAACCTGTCACGGAGGCTAGCGGAATTTCGGGATGGTTTCAGGTGCGTGACCTTGAGCAACAGCAGCAGCGCGCGCTGCTCAATAACATCCCCGACCCAGCGTGGCTGAAGGATCGCGATTCCCGCTATCTTGCCGTCAATCCAGCTTATCTTGCGATCATCGGATTGCAGGAAGACGAGGTGATCGGCAAGACGCCATACGATATATGGCCCTCCGATCTCGCCGATATTTACATGCAGACCGACCGGGCCGTGGTGAAGAGTGGTCGGCGGCGGCGCTACGAGGAAACTCGCCCCGATCCCGACGGCCAGATGTTGTGGTTCGAGACCATCAAATCGCCGATCCGCGACAGCAGCGGGCATATCATTGGTACGGTCGGGATTTCGCGCGATATTTCCGAACGCAAGGCCGCCGCCGACGAGTTGATACGCTCGCGCGCGCAGCTTCGTGAACTGTCTTCATTTCTGCAATCTGTGCGCGAGGAAGAGCAGGCCAGAATTTCGCGCGAACTGCACGATGAACTGGGCCAAACGTTGACTGCGATGAAGATCGAATTGATCTGGCTGCGCGAGCGGCTTGCATCGCAGGATGTCCTGCAAGGCCGCGTCGACCGCCTGGTGTCGATCGTGGATCGCTCGGTGACCGATCTGCGGCGGATCGCGGTCAATTTGCGTCCGATGATTCTGGACGAGCTGGGCCTGGTCGCGGCGATGAAATGGCTCACGCAGAATTCGGCCGAACTTGGCGGCCTCGACATCTCGCTGTCGTTCGACAAGGAGAGCGTTAGCTATGACAGCGCGGTTTCGACTGCGGCATTTCGTATCGTGCAAGAGGCGTTGACCAACGTGATGCGCCATGGCGAGGCCAAGCGCGCCAGCGTCGCCGTTTTCCATGAAGGGCAAGAGTTGCATATCGAGATCACAGACAACGGACGCGGGATCGATCAGAGCGCATCCCAGCCCAACAAGCTCGGGCTGGTCGGCATGCGCGAGCGTGCCCGCGCGCTGGGTGGGGGCGTCGTCATCAGCGACAATCCGCAGGGCGGCACCATCGTGTCCGTCCGTTTGCCGTTGAACCATTCGCAGCCGCAGGACAAACTGCCATCATGATCCGACTTGTCCTGGCCGATGACCATGCGATCTTCCGCGAAGGCCTGAAACAGATTCTGGCCGAGCACGACGATCTTGAGATCGTGGGAGAGGCGACCAACGGCCAGGAGTTGCTCGGCCTGTTGTCGTCGCCCTGCGATGTCGTGCTGCTCGATCTGTCGATGCCGGGGCGCAGCGGCATTGCGCTATTAACCGACGTCGTCGCCAAGATCGGAAGCGGTCGGGTGATCGTGCTGAGCATGCACGACGAGCATCAATATGTGATCGAATCTCTCAAGGCGGGCGCGGCTGGCTACGTCACCAAGAACAGCGCCAGCCAGCAACTGATTCAGGCGATCCGGAAGGTTGCGAACGACGAGATGTTCGTCAGCGCTACGGCGTCGCAGTCGGCGACCCTGAAGGCGGTGCCCGAGGATGAGCCGCATCGCCGCCTGACGCCGCGCGAGCGGGAGATTTTCAATCTGCTGGTCGATGGCCGCAAGATTTCCGACATCGCGCGCAAGCTCGATCTCAGCGTCAAGACGGTCAGCACGCACAAGACCAACATCCTGCTGAAATTCGATGCCGCGACGGTGGTGGATCTGGTCCACTACGCCATGCGCCACGGCCTGGGTCCGGGACCGGTCTAGGAAAATTCCTAGACCCGCTTAGGACACCGCCGATTACTGCCGGGGCGGTAGCCCGCTAACGTCATGGTTAGCAAGATGCCAACGAATCCACGGATCGCATAAGGCACGGCAAAAAGGCTGGAAAATCCGGCGTTTATAGGGAGCGCGACCAACATGGATATGATTATCCGCAGGGTCCGGATTGAGGACGACAAGCCGCTCGTCGACATCGGGATCAAGGACGGCCGTATCGCGGCCATCGAAGAACAGCTCGACCGGACCGGAACCGAGGAAATCGATGCCGAAGGCCGCGTTGCATTGCCCGGCTTCATCGAGGCCCATCTTCACCTTGAAAAAGCATTTCTTCATCGCCGCATGCCGGCGCGCCTCGGCACGCTGGACGAAGCGATCCGTGTGACTGGCATCCTGAAGTCGAAGCAGGAGCGCGCGGATGTGCTGGAGCGTTCGCGCAAGGTGCTGGACATGGCGATCACCAGCGGCACGACGCTGATCCGCGCGCATCCCGATGTCGATCCGATCCAGAACCTGATCGGTGTCGAGACGGCGGTCGAGCTGCGCGAGGAGTATCGCGACCTGATCGATCTGCAGATCGTCGCCTTTCCGCAGGAAGGCATTCTCAAGACGCCGGGCGTCGTCGAGCTGATGGAGAAGGCGATCGAGCTTGGCGCCGACGTGGTCGGCGGCTGCCCCTACAATGAGATTTCCTGGGACGACACCAAGAAGCACATCGACACGGTGTTCGCGATGGCGATCAAGCATAACCTGCCGGTCGACATGCACGCCGACTTCTCGGACGATGCGAGCGACCAGCGGTTCATGTCCGCCGAATACATCGCCCGCAAGACAATCGAGACCGGCTATCAGGGCCGCGTCGCGCTCGGCCACGTGACGAGCCCCGGCTCGCTCGAGCCGGAGAAGTTGAAGCCGCTGATCGATCTCCTGAAGGAAGCCGACATCACCATCGTCACCCTGCCGGCGACTGACGTTTATCTCGGCGGCCGCAAGGATGTGGTGAACCAGCGCCGCGGTCTTACGCCGGTGCGGGCCTTGCGGGCAGGCGGCGTCAACGTCGCCTATGCGTCGAACAATGTCCGCAATGCCTTCACCCCGTTCGGCAAGGCCGACCCGCTGGTGATCGGCAATATGCTCGCGCATCTGATCCAGTTCGGAACGCCGGACCATCAGGCTGAAATCCTGAAGATGAGCACCACCGATGCCGCCCGCGCGGTCGGTATCGGCAAGGATTACGGCCTCGCCGTCGGCAAGCCTGCGGATCTGATGATCCTCGACACGGAAGTTGTTGCCGACGCGCTTCTCGACATCCCGGCGCGCTCCTGGGTGTTCAAGCGCGGCCGCGTCGCCGCGATGACGAAACATGAGACGAAGATCTGCCGCACCTGCGGTCACGCCCATGCGGAGCCGCACGCTCACGCCAAAACCAAGAAGACAGCTTCAGCAACACACTAATCAGGAGGAAACAACCATGCAAAAGCTACCAGCCGAAATTGTCGCGTCGCTGCTCGCAGTGACCACCATCTTCATCTCGATGACTGCATTCCACTTCCCGCCGTGGGCAATCTTCATCACCTGGGCCGCGACGTTCGCGGCCGGCGGTCCGACGTCTGCGGTGATGAAGAAGTTCTACCCGACCATGGCGATCGGCGGCTTCTTCGCCTGCGCCATCGTGGTGTGCTTCAAGATCGCCTCGCAGTACTTCACCGGTACCGCCTATCTCATCGCGGAATGCGTGATCCTGTTCACGCTCAACGCAACGATGATGTCGCTGGGACGCATTTCGACGTTCAGCTTCATTCCGGGCATGTTCTTCGGCTTCGCGTCGTTCTTCGCCACCTATTTCGGCAAGTTCGGCCCGATCCCGGGTGACCCGTATGCGGCGCTGTTCGCCTCATTGGCGATGAACGCGCTTGGCCCGATCTATGCGTGGATCACCGCGACGTTCGGCGCTCACCATCATCATGCCGCGGAGGAACATGCTTCCTCTCAGGTCAAGGAAGCCGTGTCGTAAGCGACGCGGCAATTGAAAGGATACGGCAATGACAGGGCTTTCCGGACAAGCGTTGAAAGCAGACAGCGATCGGCGCGTGCCGGGAAGCCCTTTGCCGCCGCCATCTCCGGCCTTCGGCGATCCGCAACTGGCGAAATCGCGGACCGGAATGGTGACGAGCCCGCATACGCTTGCGAGCGAGGCGGGTGCGAAAGTTCTCCGCGAAGGCGGTAACGCAATCGAAGCGGCGATTGCGATGGGTGCGGTGATCGCAGTGACCTATCCGCATTTCTGCGGCCTCGGCGGCGACGCGATCTGGATGATCGCGGACGCGCAGGGCCGTAACACGGTGCTGCTCGGGCTGGGGCAGGCCGCGGAAAAACTGCCGAATTACAAAGAACCGATTGCGGCGCGTGGTCCGCAATCCACAGTTGTCAGTGCGGGCGCTGTCGACTCATGGCGTCAGGCCTATGACTACGCGCGCCAGCATTGGGCAAACGACAAAGGCGAGACGAAAAGTTTTGCTTCGCTGCTGGAGCCTGCGATCCTCTATGCGGAGCGCGGCTTCCCGGTTACGGGATCGCAACTGTTCTGGACATCGTTCCGTGAAAAAGAGCTGGCCGGCTGGCCGGGGTTTTCATCGTTGTTTCTGCCCGGCGGCAAAGCGCCGAAGCCGGGCGACCTGTTCGTGCAGAAGGATCTTGCGCAGAGCCTGAAGCAGATCGCGCGGCATGGCGCCCGTGAATTCTATGAGGGCGAACTGGCGGCGCGCATCGGAAAGGGCCTGCAGGCGGTCGGCTCGCCGCTGACCGCGGCCGATCTTGCCAAAACCGCCAGCCGTCAGGAGCGGGCGGTGTCGCTGGATTACCGCGGCGTGACGTTGCTGGCGCCGCCGCCGCCGACGCAAGGCGTCACCACGCTGGAAATCATGGGCATCCTGAACCAGCTCGGCTTCGCTGGGGTCGAGGAGGGGAGTGCCGAATATTATCACCGCTGTGTCGAAGCGGTGAAGCAGGCCTTTCTGGACCGCGATGGCATCGCCGATCCGGATTTCGCCGACGCCGGCATCGCGCAGCGGCTTGCGTCATCCCGTCTTGGGAGCAAGGCGCGGGCGATCAAGGCGCAGGCGATGCCCTGGCCGCATCTGTTCCGCACCGGCGACACGGTCTATTTCGCAGCTACCGATGCGCAGGGGCATAGCGTCAGCATCCTGCAAAGCACTTATTTCGATTGGGGCAGCGGCGTCGTCGCCGGCGACACCGGCGTGCTCTGGCAAAATCGGGGAGCGGCCTTTAGCATCGATCCGAACAGCCCGAACGCCATCGCGCCCGGCAAGCGGCCATTTTATACGCTCAATCCCGGCCTCGCGATGAAGAAGGGCAAGCCGCACGTGCTTTACGGTACGCAAGGCGCGGACGGCCAGCCGCAGACGCTGACAGTGCTGCTGACGCGGCTGCTCGATTACGGCTTCGATCCGCTCAAGGCTTTATCACAACCGCGCTTTCTGCTCGGCAAGACGTTTTCCGATAGTCGAGACACGCTGAAGCTCGAGGAGAGCGTTGGTGCGGCGACTGCGCAGGAATTGGCGGCGCGCGGTCATGAAACCAGCATGATCTCGGCCAACAGTCCTCTCGGAGGGCAGGCCGGAGCCATCGTCATTCATGACGATGGGTTGATCGAGGGTGCGCACGATCCGCGCAGCGACGGATTGGCGATCGGCTTATAAGCGCGCGGCGCATCATCACCAAAAGATTGATTCTCCGCATCTTGGTTCTTGCTGCGGCTCGGACGCATCGTGATATAGATGATGCCGTCGCGGCCGCCCTTTGCGCGGCTGCAGCCAGCCATACTAGCAAGCCAAGGAGAAGAAGATGCGTTGGATCGTTGCTGCTGTCACCCTTGTTGCCTTTGCAGGCGCCGCTCATGCCGAAGGCGATGCAGCCAAGGGCGAGCAGGCATTCAGAGTGTGCATGGCCTGCCATGCGGTGGGCCCCGGAGCCAAGACCAAGGTCGGCCCCGAGCTGAACGGCATCGTCGGCCGCAAGTGGGGTTCGGTCGAGGGTTACAGCTATTCGGCGGACCTCAAGACCGGCAACAGCCAGAACAAGGTCTGGGACGAAGCGACGCTTGACGATTACCTGACCAATCCGAAGCACCTCGCGCCGCACGGCAAGATGTCGTTCCCCGGCATTTCGCAGGCCAGCAAGCGCGCGGACGTGATCGCGTTCCTCAAGCAGTTCGACGCCAGCGGCAACAAGAAGTAAGCTAAAAAATTCAAAAAGTGGCTGGCGGAAGCTGGTTTCTTTCATTCCGCATCGCCAGCCATTTTTGTTTTACGGAGTCATTTCGGGTTCGCTCGCGATGCTCGCGCCTTGGAATGACGAGAGCATGTCGGCTACGCTTGGGTCCTACTCGGTCTTGATCAGCGTCTTCGCGCTATCGGCCGTGCGTTTGTTGTCGGCCCATTTTGCCGTAATGGTGTCGCCCGCTTTCCCGCCCTTGAAGGAGAATTTGACGTAAGGCTGCCGCGCCACCGTCGGTCCCCAATCGGCGGAGAAAACGACCTTGCCGTTATGCTCGAAGCTGAGGGTTTCGATGTAGTGCGCGGGAATGAGCTTGCCGTCGGCATCCTTGCCGAATCCGGAATCCATCGGATGCTTGATCAAGGCCTGAACCTCGGTCACATCGCCAATCAGACGGGCCTGTATCCGGATGGTGGATGACATCAATATCCTCTGGCTCGAAACCTTCGAAGGTAGCTGTCCTATTTCTTGAATTGCGACGATTCAAGCTCCAGGAAAATACGATAGGCATTGCCCCGGTTGTTGCTCTCGAAAGCAGGATAGTCCTTGTATTTCGACCAGTCCGTTGAATTGTAGGCGGTGTCGAAATCGACCCAGTTGGCGACGGCGTCGCTCATCGCCTTGCGCACGTACAGGATGTAGTCACGGGTGAACGCGATGGCTTCCTTCGCGGCGGCGGATGGCTTGCCGTGTCCGGGAATGATGTATTTCGGATCGAGCGCGCGCACGTCGTCAAGCGCCTTGAGCCAGTGCGTGGTGCTGACGTCGTCGCTGTTCATGAAGGGGATGCGGCCGTTCTGCACGATGTCGCCGGCGAACAGCACGCCATCGGGTTCGACCATCATCATGCTATCGCTTTTAGAGTGAGCCGGGCCTGCGAAAATCAACGAAAAATGCTTACCGCCCAGCGCGATTGTGAGCCTGTCGTCGAAGGTGATGTCGGGCGGGATGATGCGTGTGTGTTCGTCCACCCACGGCGCGAGTGCGTCGCGGCGCTGATCGAGCCGCTCGTCCGCGCGCTCATCGGCGGTTTCCTTGTTCTCGGTGTAATCCGCTGAATTTTCTTGCGCGATGATGACCGCGCGGCTGTGATCGCGGAACGCCTGCAGGCCGTAGATATGATCGGCGTGATAGTGGCTGACCACGATGTAGCGGATGTCCTTGCCGGTCCGCTTGCGGATGTCCTGTAGCAGCGCCCAGCCGAGCGAGGGGGTGCCGAGCGCATCGAACACAACGACGCCGTCCGGCGTCACGACGTAACCGGCGTTGGAGGTGTTGCCTTCATTGGCTTTGCCCGGAATGCCGGGACTGCCGATGCTGTAGAAAATATCCTTGCCGGGGACTTGGTCCACCGTGATGGGGCGGTCGAGCGGCGCGTAATCCGGCGTCTTGGTCTGGGCGAAAAGGGCAGGCGGCATTGCGGCCCACGCCAGTGCCATCAGAGCCGTTACGCGCAGCAGATTCTTCATATCGCGTCGTCGCAGTACAGCTTCTTGAGAACCTTGACGAGCTTGGTCACGCGCTCGTCGGCGATTTTGTAGTAGAGCGTTTGCGACTCGCGCCGGAATACGACAAGTCCTTCTTCGCGCAGCTTGGTAAGGTGCTGCGAGAGCGCAGATTGGCTGAGATGCAAGGCATCTACCAAGTCGCCAACCTTCATTTCGTTTCGCATCATGAGGTAGCAAACGATCAGCAATCGGTTTTCGTTCGCGAGAACGCTCAAGAGGCGAGAGACCTCTCGTGCCTGCTGTTCCAATAATTGATCTGGGCGTAATTTATTCGCGCGGGCTTTCGACGCGAGAGCCGTGGTCATCGGAGTGGGTCCCGAAAATTTTTCTGTGGTTCACTCTACCAATTTTGCAGGCAAAACGCCAATCGCTTGATTTAGCGTTGACTAAATTAGGAGTGAATGATATTCGACCTCCAACGATAAGTAAAATAAATGGTCCCATAGAAATGGTTGACCGCTCAGGGAGGAGATGGAGTGTCTTTCTCTTTATTGAGAGACGCCCGTAAGGCGTCTCTGGCTGCCGGGTCGGAGCGTGTCCAGATTCCCAGGCGGCTGTTGCTGAAAATGGCGGGTGCTGCCGCAGGTGCGGCTGCGCTCAGCAGTTCCGGTGCGCGTGCGGATGACGCCGTGCCGCCGGCCGACAACGAATGGTCGCAGTCTCTCGGCGCCGGCGTTGTCGACCAACCCTATGGCAAGCCCTCGTCCGAGCAGGCCGGCGTGATCCGCCGCAACGTGCCCTGGCTCACCGCCGGCACCGAATCCTCAATCAGCTTCTCGCCGCTGCAGAGCCTGCACGGCATCATCACGCCCAACAGCCTGTTCTTCGAGCGTTATCACGCGGGCCGCCCTGACGTGGAAGCCGACAAGCATCGGCTGATGATTCACGGGCTGGTCGATCGTCCGATCATCCTGACGATGAAGGACATCATGCGGTTTCCTTCGACGTCCCGCATCCACTTCATCGAATGTCCCGCCAATGGCGGCATGGAATGGCGCGGCGCGCAGCTCAATTCGCTGCAGTTCACCCATGGCATGGTGAGCTGCGCGGAGTGGACCGGCGTGAAGCTCTCGACGCTGCTCGAAGAGGTCGGCCTGAAGAAAGACGCGAAGTGGCTTCTGGTCGAGGGCGCGGATGGCGCTCATATGGCGCGAAGCCTGCCGCTCGACAAATGCCTCGACGATTGCCTCGTGGTCTATGCGCAGAACGGCGAAGCGTTGCGGCCCGAGCAGGGCTATCCGCTGCGCCTGATCGTTCCCGGCTGGGAAGGCAATGTCAGCGTGAAGTGGCTGCGCCGTATCAAGGTCGGTGACAAGCCGTGGTACACCCGCGAGGAAACGTCGAAATACACCGACCTGATGCCGGACGGAAAATCGCGCGGCTTCACCTGGCTGATCGACGCCAAGTCGGTGATTACGTTCCCGTGCCCGGAAGTGCCGCTCAGCGGCCCCGGCCTCTATGAAATCCGCGGCCTTGCCTGGACCGGAAACGGCAGGATCAAGGAGGTTCATGTCTCCACCGACGGCGGCGCGAACTGGCGTCAGGCCGAACTGAAGGAGCCGGTGCTGTCGAAGGCGCTGACGCGCTTCACGATCCCCTGGCGGTGGGACGGCAAGCCGGCGTTCCTGGAATCGCGGGCGGTCGATGAGACCGGCTTCGTGCAGCCGACGCTTGCGGCGCTGCGAAAGGTGCGCGGCACAAATTCGATCTACCACAACAACTCGATTCAGACCTGGCAGGTGAAGCCCGATGGGAGCATTTACGATGTCCAGCTCGGCTAATCTGCTGCCTGTGATGTTTGCAGCCGCCTTGCTGGCGGTGAATGCGGTACCCGCGCTGGCGGCCGGAGCCCACAAGCCGTTCGGTTATGGCACGCCGGCGACGGCGGAGCAGATCAAGGGCTGGGACATCGACGCGCGCGGCGATGACGGCAAGGGATTGCCGCCCGGCAAGGGCGATGTGAATCACGGCGCCGAGGTTTTCGCGGATCAGTGCGCGTCCTGTCACGGGACCTTCGGCGAAGGCGAGGGGCGCTATCCCAAGCTCGCGGGCGGCAACGGCTCACTCACGGCGGATCGCCCCGAGCCGACGGTGGGCAGCTATTGGCCGTTCGCCGTAACACTTTGGGACTACATCAACCGCGCCATGCCGTTTCCGACGCCCCGGACTCTGTCGGCAGACGATGTGTATGCGCTCACCGCATATATTCTGAATCTCAATAATATTGTCCCGGCGGACTTTGTCGCAGACAAAGAGTCCTTGCCAAAGGTCAAAATGCCTAACCATGATAGCTTCTCATGGCAGGATCCGCGTCCGGATACCACAATGAAGCCTTGCATGACGAAGTGTGTTGATCCATCAACATTGAAGATTGTTTCGACGGCTGAAGGGAAGGACCTGACGCCAAGGACCACGGGTCCGCTCGATGATATGCAACCGAAGTAATTGGAGCGCGCAGATGCACTTTAATCGTCTTCATCTCGCAACTGCAGCAACCTTGATTGCTTTGACAGTGCCGTTTGCAGCCTCGGCCCAGCCGAGCGAGCCGCTGGATGGGAAGGCGCTGGCGCTCAACCGCAGCAAGGGTAATTGCATTACGTGCCACGAGTTCAAGGGCGGCGACTTTCCCGGCTCCGTGGCCCCGCCGCTCAATGACATGAAGGCGCGCTTCCCGGACCGCAAGGAATTGACCGCGATCATCGAGGACGAAACCAAGCGCAACCCGCTGACCGTGATGCCGCCGTTCGGCCGCAACCTCATTCTGACCGAGAAAGAAATTTCGGCGATTGTCGACTTTCTCTATCAGCTCTAAAAAACCGGAGGAAATCGAATGTTTATCGCCAAACTTCCCGATCTGCGCACCTCGCGCCGGGGTCTGTTGAAGGGAGCCGCGCTTGCGACCGTGCTGGGCGCGAGCCTCAATGTCATGCGCTCGGTTGCAGCTTTCGCGGCCGATGCGGCGGGCTGGCCGGCGGCTGCGTTCAAGCTGAAGAGTCAGGACGACACCCTCAAGGCGCTGTACGGCAAGACCGCCGAGGCTTCGGACAAGGTGAAGCTCGACGCGCCGGAGATCGCCGAGAACGGCGCCGTCGTGCCGATCAGCGTCAGCACCACGCTGCCGAAGGTGACCTCGATCTCGCTGATGGTCGCCGAAAACCCCAACGCGCTCGCTGCGTCGTACAAGATTCCCGAAGGCACGCTGCCGGCGGTGTCCAACCGCCTGAAGATGGCGAAGACCAGCAAGGTCATCGCCGTCGTCGAGTCGGACGGCAAGCTCTACAGCGCCACCAAGGAAGTTAAAGTCACTGTCGGCGGCTGCGGCGGCTGAGGAGGATTGAAGTCATGGCATCGACTATTCGCGTACGCGCCATTGCTGGCGCCGACACAACCGAAGTCCAGGCGCTCGTGCAGCACCCGATGGATTCTGGCTTCGTCAAGGATTCCAAGGGAAACCTCATCCCGCCTCATCATATCGAGACGGTCCAGTTCGAAACCGGCGGCAAGACCGTGTTCACCGCGCTGTGGGGACCGGCGGTTTCCAAGGACCCCTTCATCAAGTTCAGCTTCAAGGGCGGCAAGAAGGGTGACGATCTGAAGATCACCTGGATCGATAACAAGGGTGCCACGGACACCACGACCGCCAAAATTATGTGACGGTCGAACCGGGAGGAATGGAATGATGCGTGGTCTCGCATTGTTGGTAGTGCTGGGAATGCTTGCGGGCCCGCAGTTTGCGCGGGCCGAGGCAACGAAGTCGTCGCCGGAGAAGGACTTCAAGGCTTTCCGCGATTATTTCACGCACAAGTTTCCCAAGGTGCCGCTGAAGGATTTCGTCAACGGCCCTTATTCGATGGATGAAGGCCTGCGGAAGCAGTGGATCGAAAAGGAAACGTTCCCGCCCTACGACTTCGCGCTGGACCACGGCAAGGAGCTTTTCAACAAGCCCTTCAAGAACGGCAAGACGTTCGCCGATTGCTTCCCGCACAAGGGCATCGGCATCCGCCAGAACTACCCTTACTTCGATGAGAAGAAGGGCGAGGTCATCACGCTCGAGGTTGCCGTCAATCAGTGCCTCGAGAAGAACGGCGAGAAGCCTTACAACTACATGAAGGACGACATGGCGGCGGTGACGGCGTACATGGCCTTCACCTCGCGCGGCAAGCCGTTCAACATCAAGGTTCCGAAGAATAGCCCGAAGGCGCTGGAAGCCTACGAGAAGGGCAAGCAGTACTTCTACCAGCGGCGCGGCCAGTTCAATTTTTCCTGCGCAAGCTGCCACGTCCAGGAGCCGGGCGAACATATCCGGGCTGAAGTTCTCGCGCCTGCGCTGGGTATCCTGAACGCGATGCCGATCTATCGCTCCGCATGGGGCGGGATGGGCACGATCAGCCGCCGCTTCACCTCCTGCAACAGCCAGGTGCGTGGCGTGCCGCTGAAGCCGCAGGACCCTGAATACCGTAACGTGGAATATTATCTGTCGTACATGGCCAACGGACTGCCGATTTCGGGTCCGGGCTCGCGGCCGTAGGAGATGACCATGCGGATCATGACATCGATCGTTGCGGGCGCGGCCGTCCTGATGGCGCTGACGTCGGCCCATGCGGCAGAAACCGCCGACACGTTCAAGGCTGCTTATGAAAAAGCCGAGGCGGCTAACAAGAAGGCGGGCGATCTGCGCAATCAGTGGACCACCACGGACAAGGCTTTGAAGGCCGCCAAGAAAGCGGCGGACGAAGGCAACTTCGACCTTGCGACAAAGGAGGCCAAGCATGCCGAAGCTCTGGCCAACGCATCCATCGCTCAGACCGAACGCGAAGTGAAACTCTGGCCTGACGCCGTCATTCGCTGATCTTTTTCGAGAGTTAAAATGCCGATCCACCGACGAGAACTGCTAAAATTAGCGGTAGCGATGCCTGCTGTCCTGTCGCTGCCCCGCATCGGCCGCGCGGCCGGCACCTCGCTCTACGACTTCAAGCCGTCGGGCAATGCGCGCGTCCTTCACATGACGGATACGCACGCGCAGTTGAGCCCGGTGTTCTTCCGCGAGCCGAGCGTCAATATCGGCGTCGGTTCAATGAAGGGGCATCCGCCGCATCTGGTAGGCGAGCACTTCCTCAAGAAATTCGGAATGAAGCCGGGCACGCCGGAGGCGTATGCCTTCACGTTCCTCGATTTCGAGAGCGCGGCCCACCGTTACGGCAAGATGGGCGGGTTCGCGCATCTGCGGACGCTGGTGAAGATGCTGCGCAGCGCCGTGCCCGACGGGCATTCCATTTTGCTCGATGGCGGCGATCTGTGGCAGGGCTCCAGCCTCGCCAATCTCTATCGCGGCGCGGACATGGTGCAGGCCGCGAATCTGCTCGGCATCGATGCGATGACCGGCCATTGGGAATTCACCTATGGCGAGGAGACGCTTCGCAAGAACCTTGCCGATTTCAAGGGCGAGTTCATCGCGCAGAACGTCTTCCTGACGGAAGAAGCGGCTTTCAACGATGCCAAGGCGTTCGACCGCGACACCGGGCGCGTGTTCAAGCCTTATATCATCAAGAAGATGGGCGATTACCGCATCGGCATTATCGGCCAGGCCTTCCCTTACGTGCCGATTGCGCACCCGAAGCGTTTCACGCCGGACTGGACGTTCGGCATCCGCGACGACGAGATGCAGAAGGTCGTCAACCGCCTGCGCACCGCCGAGAAGGTCGATGCGGTGGTGGTGCTGTCGCACAACGGCATGGACGTCGATCTGAAGATGGCGAGCCGGGTGACCGGCATCGACGTCATTCTCGGCGGCCACACGCATGATGCCGTGCCGCAGCCCATCGGCATCGCCAATGCCGGCGGCAAGACGCTGGTGACCAATGCCGGCTCGAACGGAAAATATCTGGGCGTGCTCGATCTCGAACTGGGCAAGGGCTTCGTCAAGAACGTGAACTATCGGCTGCTGCCGGTGTTCACGAATGAATTGAAGGCCGATGCGGAGATGGCGGGGCTGGTTGAGAAGCTTCGCGCGCCTCACGCCAAGATGCTGGATGAGAAGGTCGCCAGTGCCGATCGGCTTCTGTACCGCCGCGGTAATTTCAACGGCACGATGGATGAGTTGATCTGCGATGCGCTGCGCCACCAACTCGATGCCGAAATCGCGCTGTCGCCCGGCTTCCGCTGGGGCACGTCCGTGCTGAGCGGCCAGCCGATCACGATGGACGATATTCTGTCGCAAACGGCGATGACTTATCCCGAAGTCTATGTGCAGCCGATGAGCGGCGAGCAGATCAAGGTCGTTCTGGAAGACATCTGCGACAACCTGTTCAACCTCGACCCGTATTATCAGCAGGGCGGGGACATGGTGCGCATCGGCGGAATGTCCTACACTTGCGCGCCGAATGAGACGACGGGCAAGCGGATCTCCGACATGAAGCTCGGCGGTGTCGCGCTGGATCCGGCGAAGTCCTACAAGGTCGCAGGCTGGGCCTCGGTCAACGAGCAGAAGGGCAAGCCGGTCTGGGAGAGTGTTGCGGATTATCTGCGCGACACAAAGCCGAAACCGAAATCGGCGGGCTCCCAGGTCAAGATCGTGGGTGTCGAGGATAATCCGGGGTACGCAGGCCAGGCATGATGAAGCGAAGCAAACTCGGTCTGGTTGCCGCCGCCCTTGTCTGGGCCGTGTCGGTCGTGGCCGGAACGGGCTTCGCTCATGCGCAGGATGCCAAAGGGGCCGACAAGGCGCTCGAGCGGCCGTTCGTCGAGCACCGCATTGCCTTGCAACTCTCGGACAGCGATCCGGTCAGGCAGGGGCTGATCGTCAGCATCTCCTACAAGCTGCTTGAAGTGTATGGGCCCGATTCGATCGATGTGCAGGTCGTGGCGTTCGGCCCCGGCATCGATCTGTTGAAGGCGGACAATCCGCGGCGGCAGCAGATCGACAGCCTCATCGCGCAAGGCGTCACCTTCAATATCTGCGGTTACACGCTCGATACGATCGAGCGCAAAACCGGCAAGCGCCCCAAGATCAACCCTAAGGCCAGACTGGTGCCGGCAGGCGTGCCGTTCCTGCTGTCGCTTGCCGAAAAGCATTACACCATCGTTCGTCCTTAAAGGAGATTCGACATGCGGGTTTTCTGGAAGCTGGCTGCGGCCTTCGCGATTTTGTTTTCGATCGCCTCTCCGGCGTTCGCGGTCGATGCCAAGCCGCATCGCATCGCCATTCAGGTCGATCAGAACGATCCGGCCACGATGAATCTGGCGCTCAACAATGTCACCAACATCATGAAGCACTACGGCGACAAGGGTGAGACGGTTGAGATCGAGGTTGTGGCTTATGGGCCGGGCCTCAATATGTATCGTGACGACAAGTCGCCGGTGAAGGATCGCCTGAAGCAGATCTCCGAGATGGCATTTCCTTCCAAGGTGAAATTCTCCGCCTGCAACAACACCAAGCATGGCATGGAGAAGAAGGAAGGTCATCCGATCACGATTGTGCCGCAGGCGAGCCTTGTTCCTTCGGGTGTGGTGCGGTTGAGCGAACTGCAGGAGCAGGGCTGGACCTACATCAAGCCGTAATGGTCCTCAAACAGGGTGGTTGAAATGCGGGTCGTGTTGCAGACGCTTGTGTGCGCTCTCTCCTGTGCTGTCATGGTCTCGGATGCGAGGGCAGAAGAGGCGACCGTCACCTACAAATCATTGACGCCTGAAGTGGCGCTGGAGGCTGCGCAAGCGGCGCTCAAGCAGTGCCGCACCGATGGCTATCAGGTGTCGGTTGCTGTCGTTGACCGCTTCGGTGAGACGCAGGTGCTGTTGCGGGATCGCTTTGCCGGACTTCCAGCCAACCGCACGGCGGTCGATAAAGCTTGGACGTCGGTCGGGTTTCGTGCCGACACCTCGCAACTGGCGGCCTCGGTCAAAGACGGCACGCTCGATCCGCGTCTGGCGACCCGTCCGCGCATCGCAATGCTGGGCGGCGCGTTGAAGATCGAAGCAGCGGGTACGCTTCTGGGCGCAATCGGCGTATCCGGCGCGCCGGGCGGCGACAAGGACGAGAAGTGTGCGCGGGCCGGCCTCGCCGCGATCCAGGACAAGCTGGATTTCTAAAATCGTGAAAGCGGCGCGCGGCTGAAGCCGCGCGCGTTCAGCGGAATGCGAACGCGAGCAGCCGGGTCTTGCTGTGGATCGCGAACGCCGCGCCGGACAGGATGCCGGCGAGCGCGATGAAAGAAGGCATCGCGAGCGTTGAGACGCCGGTGAGGCCCTGGCCGATCGAGCAGCCATAGGCCATCGCGCCGCCGATGCCCATGAACGCCGCGCCCGCGAGCGAGCGGCCGGTGTGGGTGACCGATGTGTAGCCTTCAAGCTCGAAACGTCCTGTCAATGTCGCGGTCACGAGACTTCCGAGCAGAACGCCGGCCACCAGCGCGATGCCGAAATTCAGCTTCAGCCCGGTGGACAGCATGGTGTACTGCACCGAATCCGCCATGGGCGACACGAATGTGAGCGAGGCAACCGGGATTGGATTAAAGTCGTCCGCGGCGAGCCATCCGGTTGCAGCCCAGCCCGCGACCACCAAGAGGCCGATAATCAGGCCCGCAGCGATCTGGCCGTAAGAACGGCGAAACTGCTTGTCTGAAAATGCGTAGATCAACAACGCGCCGCTCGCGACCAGCGTGGCGATCAGCCGTGCCGAAATGTCGTCGAGCCCCATCGTGGTCAGCAGGGCGGGTGCGGACACGGCGGTGGGCGCGGTCTTGGTCCAGTCGAGGAAGGCAATGCGCGCGGGCGCGATCAGGCCCTTCAGCGTCATCTGCGCGGTGATGCCAATGATCGTAATTACGACGAGCGAACGCAGGTTGCCCTTGCCGAGCAGCACCAGGGCGCGCGAGGCGCAGCCATTGGCGAGCACCATGCCGAGGCCGAACAGCAGGCCGCCGAAGAAGATCAGCGGCGCCGAGAATGACGGCTGCAGATAAAGCGAAGTCCCGATGTTGACGGCACCCGTACCGGCGAGAATCTGCGTTCCCGCAATCGCGACGGCGAGCGCGGTCGCGTAGCTGCGGATTTTCCGGGTGTCGTTCGTGGTCCACAGGTCGCGCAGGCTGCTCATCAGGCAAAAACCGCTGAGCAGGCCGACCACGCCAAACACCAATCCGATCACAAAGCCGGAAGCCACCGAAAGGTCGATCATGATGATCCACGAGCCATTATTATGAGGAGAATATCTTTCTATGCATGCAATCCGGACCGGTCTACAAGTCCATGAAATTAAAAATGAAATTGCACGCCGCAATCAGAAATTAGAAGAATGTTCCCTTAATTAGATAGTCAATGGAAGATTGTCCCCCGGGCTTTGCCTCGAAAATTCGGCTTTTTGTTCAGTCCAATCGGGCGGAGGATGGTGCATCACCCCGAAAGCACCCAGCCTATGGCTGCGCGGTTTCTTGATTAGAGAAGGGTGGGATTTCGGGAACCAAGCTTCGCTTCGTTCGTCCATTTCCCGACCATAAAGCCGAGGCCTTTTCATTGGACGCACGAACTTCAGACCAGCAGCCTCATGCTGAGAGGCCTCAGCAGCCTGAGGCGCATCCCGGGGATATGCCGAAGGATCATGAGGCGGCGGGACGGCCGGAAGACAGCTCGAAGAACAAAGCACCGCCATCCTTGGCGCAGCGTCTGCGTGAGCACTGGAAACTGACGGCAACGGTCGCAGGCATTCTTCTTGTCGTGCTTATTGCCGGCCTGGCCTATTGGCTCGACATTCGGGATTACGAATCCACCGACGATGCGTTCGTCGCCGCACGTAGTTTCTCCGTCGCTCCGAAAGTCGGGGGCTACGTGACCGAGGTTCCGGTCACGGACAACCAGCATGTGCAAGCGGGCGATCTGCTGGCCAGGATCGACGACCGCGATTATCGGAACGCGGCCGATCAGGCGAAGGCGCAGGTCGCCGTTGCGCGGGCCAATATCGACAACGTCAAGGCGCAGATCGACAGCCAGCGCGAGCAGATCGATCAGGCGCAGGCCCAGGTCGATCAGGCCAAGGCGCAACTCGAGTTTGCCAAACAGGAAGAAAGCCGCGCGAAAGATCTCGTTCAGAAAGGAGCGGGGACCGTCCAGCACGAGCAGCAGACGCACTCGAACCTTCAGTCCCAGCAGGCCAACATGACGCGAAGCAATGCAGCTCTGAGTGCTGCCAAGCTTGGCGTGAAAACACTCGAGGCGCAGCTTGAGGGCGCGCGTGCCTCGCTTGAACAGGCGCAGGCGCAACTCGATCAGGCCAACCTCAATCTGCAATACACCCGCATAACGGCGGCACAAGCCGGGCATGTGGTCAGGCTGTCCGGCGCGGTCGGCTCTTTCGTGACGGCGGGCCAGAGCCTGATGATGTTCGTGCCGGACGAAGTGTGGATCGTCGCGAACTACAAGGAAACGCAACTCAAATACATGCGGCCCGGTCAGCCTGTCGAATTCACCATCGACGCCTATCCGAACCGGAAGCTCACGGGCCGCGTCGCCTCCGTGCAGCCGGGATCTGGTACGGCCTTCAGCCTGCTGCCGGCCGAGAATGCCACGGGAAACTATGTGAAGGTGGTGCAGCGTGTGCCCGTTAAAATTGTCGTCGATCACTGGCCGGAAGACATCCCGATCGGTCCGGGCATGTCCGTCGTGCCGTGGACGAAGGTGCGATGAGCGATGCCGCTCATGACGGATCGGCTGGCGGCTGGTCGCCGGAACGTTCGGCTGCGGGAGGGCACAATCCCTATCTGATCGCCTTTGTGGTTTCGATTGCGACCTTCATGGAGGTGCTCGACACCACCATCGCCAATGTCTCCCTTCGCTACATCGCGGGCGGGCTTGCGGTCGGCATCGACGAGAGTACCTACGTCATCACCAGCTATCTGGTCGCCAATGCCATCGTCCTGTCGATCTCGGGCTGGCTGTCGACCGTCATCGGGCGCAAGCGATTTTATATGTGCTGCGTGGCCGTCTTCACTCTGGCGTCGCTGCTGTGTGGGCTTGCCTGGAATTTGCAATCGCTTGTGCTGTTTCGCATTCTTCAGGGATTGGGCGGCGGCGGGATGGCGACAAGCGAACAGGCAATTCTCGCGGATTCATTTCCACCGGCGAAGCGGGGGCAGGCTTTTGCCATCTATGGCATCGCAGTCGTGGTCGCTCCGATCGTTGGGCCGACGCTTGGCGGGTGGATCAGCGATACCTATTCCTGGCACTGGGTCTTTCTCATCAACGTGCCAATGGGCTTGCTGTCCCTGTTTTTGGTCGGAACGATGGTGAGGGAGCCGTCCGGCGCGGAAGAAGAACGCAAGAAGCTTCTCAGCAAAGGTCTGCACGTCGATTACATCGGATTTATTCTGGTTGCGGTGGGATTGGGTTCGCTTGAATTCGTTCTTGACGAAGGCCAGCGCAATGACTGGTTCGGGTCGAACATGATCGTGACGTTTGCGGCCGTGTCTGCGATCTGTCTGATCGCTCTCGTGATCTGGGAACTGATTTGCGATGACCCGATCATCGACATCCGGTTGTTAGGTCAGCATCAGTTCGGCACCTGCTTTCTGGCTATGCTCGGCACAGGCGCCATCGTGATCGCCACAACGCAGATCCTTCCGCAATTCCTGCAAACCGAACTGGGTTACACCGCCATGCTGGCGGGGTTGGTGCTCTCGCCGGGAGGAGTTGTCACGTTCATCATGATGCCGGTGACCGGCAGGCTGATCGGCCTCGTACAGGCCAAATATCTGATTGCTGTAGGCTCAGTCATTGCCGGGCTCTCGATGTGGCATCTCACAGGACTCAACGGCAACATCACCTATGAATATGCCGCGATGTCGCGCATTTATCTCGCGCTCGGTTTGCCGCTGTTGTTTCTTCCCATCATGACGGCTTCGTTTGAGGGCTTGCCGCCCGAAAGGACCAATCAGGCATCGGCTCTGATTAATGTCGCGCGGAATCTCGGAGGGTCGCTCGGCGTCGCGCTGGTGCAGACGCTGCTGGCGCAGCGCCAGCAATTCCATCAAAGCCGCCTGGTCGAGCATATCGTGCCATCGGACGTCGGCTATCAGCAGACCCTTGCCGCCATGACTCATTTTTTCCAGTCTCAAGGGTCAAACGCAACGGACGCCGCGGCGCAGGCGTTCGCCTATATCGCTCAAACCTTGCAGAAGCAGGTGAATCTTCTGGCATATGTCGATGTCTTTTGGTGGCTTGCTCTCATTGGCGCAGTCATGGCGCCGCTTGCACTGACGCTTCGCTCCATCGATATGAACGCGCCGGCCCGGCACTAACTCGAGCCATGGGTTCCTTGCGCGATGGCAAAGTTCCTGCCGAATTTTAAGATCTGAGCGACGGCTTTTTTCCTGCAACCCGGAACATGCATGAATTCTTCCGCTTGTCTTCGCGCATGAGGGCACTCATGCCGCAAGTCAGGGACAGGGTTGCGATAGTTTAATGAACCATATGCGTGGGCTGGTGCGAGACGCGGTTTGTCTGTGTCGTCGCTGACGCCTGCTTGCGGCCTGTTTCCCGTACACACCAACGAAGGGAGTAGGGATCATGAAAACCAAATTGCTGATGTCGGCGGCAGCCATCGCGGTATTGATGGCTGGCGGCGTGGCGAATGCGCAGAGTCCGGGCGGTGCCCGTGGCGAAAGCCCGGCAGCGGGCGCAAGCGGAGGCGCGTCCGTCGGAGGCGCGGCATCGGGTGGCGGCATGTCTGCGCCGTCCGCAAAGGGTGCGGCAGAAGGCGGCGCATCCGGTGCTGTTGAGCAGCACGGCTCGCAGAAGAGCGGTATGAGCGCGCAGGGTGAAGGTGGCGCGAAAGGTCATGCGCGAGAAGCGCAGGACAACAAGATGGGCAAGTCACCCAACTCGCACACCGCAACCGACAGCAAGAACAGCGATCGGATGAACAAGAACACCGCGTCGGATTCCAAGGCGGGTGCCGAAGGCAAGACGACCGGCAATGCGGCTACCGCTGCGAAAGCCGCACCGCCTGTCGCAAAGCGCAGTCAGATCACCTCCGCCATCAAGAAGGAGAAGGTGACTGCGGTGACCCATGTGAACTTCAACGTCTCCGTGGGCGCGCGCGTGCCGGCATCCGTTCACTTCTATCCGGTGCCTGCGAGCGTGATCGCGATCTATCCGGAATGGCGTGGGTATGAATTCATTCTGGTGGGAGGCCGGTACGTGATCGTGGCGCCTGAGACCCACGAGATCGTTTACATCCTCACCTGATCTTCGGAATAAGGGCGCGGTTCAGCCGCGCCCTTTTTTCGTGGCGATCAGGGGCGTGATGTTATTCCGCTTGAGTCGCAGAACGCGAAGTCGTGTTAGCGGCTCGCGTTTTCATGCGTTGCCAAAAGCTGCGGCGGTGTTCATTCCGGATTTTGGTAAAATGCAATGCGTGCAGGTGACGGCATACCTGTCAGTATTCGCTGAGCGACGCGCCGCACAAAAACTTGTGTGTTCACGACAATAGCCATCTGTTTAGAACTGATATAAGTTCCGAGCGACTACTTCCTGGATATGCTGCGGGGTAGGGCTGAATGTCGTTACGTCGTATTCTTCTTGCAGTGGTGGCTGTAGGAATTCTGGTTGTTCTGGGCGGCTTTGCGCTGATGTGGCGCCCCGCCATCGCGCCGGTTGCCACCAGCGCAAAATCCCAAACAGACAGGAAGGCGATCGATCACGGAGCAGAGCTTGCTTCGATCGGAAACTGCGCCGATTGCCATACATCGCCAAACGGCGCGGCCTATGCGGGTGGCCGGCCCATTCCCACGCCTTTCGGCACGATCTACGCCAGCAACCTGACGCCCGATGGCGAGACCGGCATCGGCTCGTGGTCGGAGGAAGCGTTCAAACGCGCCATGCGTGACGGCGTGGACCGTGAAGGGCGGCAGCTCTATCCGGCCTTCCCCTACGATCATTTCACGCACACGACGGATGCAGACATCCACGCGATTTATGCTTTCCTGATGAGCAAGCCTGCGGTGCGTAATGCGGTGCCTGCCAATGAGCTGGCTTTCCCGTTTAGCTTCCGTCCCATCGTTGCAGGCTGGAAACTTCTGTTTCTGAATCGGAACGCGCTGGAGCCGGATTCGAGCAAGAGCGCCGAGTGGAACAGAGGGCGCTATCTGGTCGAAGGGCTTGGCCATTGCGGTTCATGCCACACGCCGCGCAATGCGCTCGGCGGCGAGAAGAAAGGCAGCGCCTATGCCGGCGGCGTCGCGGAAGGGTGGAATGCGCCGCCTTTGAACGCTTCGCTTGTCACGGCGCACAAATGGACCGTCGATCAGTTGGCTGAATATCTATCGACCGGCTGGCACAGGCTGCATGGCGCGGCGGCAGGCCCGATGGCGGATGTCGCGAAGAATCTCGGCCGTGCCTCGCAAGCGGACGTTCATGCGATTGCGACCTATATCGCGAGCCTCTCGCCGGGTGCGGAGGGCGCGAAGGCAGCAGTGCCTGCTGGCGGCAAGGTTATGAAGGACCAGTCGGCCGAAGTCGTCGCGATCTACAACGGCGCCTGCGCCAAGTGCCACAACGACCGGCTCGATGTCGGGCCGTCGCAGGCGATCTCGCTCGCCTACAGCACCGCCGTTCAGCAGCCGGAATCGGCCAATACGGTTCGCGTGGTGATGCACGGCATCGAGGCCTACCGCACCGATGGCGGGCCTTACATGCCGGCGTTCGAAGGCATCCTGACCGACAAGCAGATTGCTTCGGTCGTCCAGTATGTCCGTGCGCGCTACACCGACCGGCCGCAATGGACCGATGTGAATTCGCAGATTGCCAAGGCCCGGCAGGAAGGAGCCCAGCCATGAAGGTTTCGCTGCATGTCAATGGCAAGACCGAGGAGGTCGACGTTGCCGATTCCTCGACGCCGCTTCTGTACGTTCTCAGGGATAATCTCAAGCTGCGCGGCCCGCGCTTCGGCTGCGGGCTCGGGCAGTGCGGTGCATGCATGGTCCATATCGACGGGCGCGCGACCTTCTCCTGCGTGCTGCCGGTCACGGCAGTCGGCGACCGCAAGGTGACGACGCTGGAAGGCCTGATGGAAGGCGGCAAGCCGAACAAGCTGCAGCAGGCCTTTATCGACGAAGAGGCAGCACAGTGCGGCTACTGCATTTCCGGCATGGTGATGCAGGCGCAGGCGCTCCTCAATAAGACGCCGAATCCGACGGACGAGGAGATTCGCCGGCACATGGAGCCGAACCTCTGCCGTTGCGGCACCCACGTCGCCATCATGCGCGCGATCAAACGCGCCGCCGTTGCTTGAGGAGGCTGTCATGAATCTGCATCTCAAGCCTTCCCGCCGCGACATTCTGAAAGGCACCGGCGCGCTGGTCGTGGCCTTCTCGCTCACGCCTCCATCCGAGGCCTTGGCGTTTGTGGGCGATGCCGCCCTCGGCAAGCCGGTCACGCTCGATCAGGTCGATACGTTTCTTGCTATCGACGACAAGGGCATGGTGACGCTTTATTCGGGCAAGGTCGATCTCGGCACCGGCATACGGATCGGCTTGCAGCAGATCGTGGCCGAAGAACTCGATGTGCCTCTGGCGAACGTTGATACCATCGAAGGCGATACGGCGCTGACGCCCGATCAGGGCCCAACCTACGGCAGCCTGTCGATTCAGGCGGGCGGCATGCAAATCAGGCAGGCGGCGGCGACTGCGCGCAGCGCGCTGCTCGATCAGGCCGCGCAGCGGCTCGGCGTCGCCAAGGAAGAGCTCACCGTGAGTGACGGCGTGATCACGGCGAAATCCGGCGCCGGGAAGGTTGCCTATGCCGAGTTGATCGGCGGCAAGAACTTCATGCTGAAGGTCGATCCGGCAGCGCCTGCAAAAAATCCTGCCGATTACAAGATCGTCGGCAAGCCGACTGCGCGCCGCGACATTCCCGAGAAGCTCACCGGCAAGTTCACCTACATGCAGGATTTCCGCGTGCCGGGTATGCTGCACGGAAGCGTGGTGCGCCCGCCGGCCATCGGCGCGACGCTGCAAAGCGTCGATGAAAGTTCGGTCAAGGACATTCCGGGCATCGTCAAGGTGATCCGCGACGGAAATTTCCTCGCCGTCGTCACGGAGACGGAGTGGGCGGCGGTGCGCGCCGCGCGCGAGATCAAGACGACATGGTCGAAGTCCGAGACGCTGCCGGATCAGGCAAAGCTCTGGGAGCATGTGCGCTCGACCAGGATCGTGAAGGACGACGTCACCAGCAATGTCGGCGACACCGCTGCGGCGATGGCGGCCGGAGGCAAGACGATCAAGGCGACTTACGATTTCGCCATTCACACCCACGGCTCGATCGGGCCGTCCTGCGCGATTGCCGAATTCAAGGATGGCAAGCTCACATGCTGGTCGGCGTCGCAGGCGACGCACAATCTGCGCAAGCAGTTGGCGATGATGATGAAGATGCAGGACGCGGATGTGCGCTGCATCTATGTCGACGGCGCGGGCTGTTACGGCCGGAACGGGCATGAGGATGCCGCGGCTGATGCCACATTGCTTGCGAAGATCATGGACAAGCCCGTGCGCGTGCAGTGGTCGCGCGCCGACGAGCATGGCTGGGACCCGAAGGGACCGCCGACCCTGATCGATCTGCGGGCGAATATCGATGCGTCCGGGAATGTCACGGCTTGGGAAAGCGAGTTCTTCATTCCGCAGGGCGCGGCCGGCATGGTCGATCTCGTCGCAGCGACGTTGAGCGATCGTCCTGTCGTCGGCAAGCTGGCGCCGGGCGGCATCGTCAACGATTCCGCGATCGGCTACAAATTCCCGAACATCAAGACTGTCTGTCATCGGCTGGAGACGACACCGTTCCGTCCGTCCTGGATCAGGACGCCGGGCCGCATGCAGAACACCTTCGCCAATGAAAGCTTCCTTGACGAAATCGCCGCTTCGCTGAAGGCGGACCCGCTGGAGTTGCGCGTCAAGTACACCGACCCCGCCGACAAGCGCGGGCTGGAAGTGCTCGACCGGCTGGCGAAAGTCGCGAAGTGGGAGAAGCGTGCCTCGCCCCGCAAGGACATCAAGGGCAACGTCGTGACGGGGCGTGGCGTTTCTTACGTCAAATACGAACTGGTGCGCACCTATGTCGGCCTCGTGGCCGATGTCGAGGTGGACCGGACCTCCGGCGATGTCCGGGTCAAGAAGGTCTATGTCGTTCACGACTGCGGGCAGATCATCAATCCGAACGGAGTGCGTGCGCAGATCGAAGGCAATGTGATCCAGACCGTCAGCCGCGCGTTGAAGGAAGAGATCATGTTCGACCGCGGCATGGTGACGAGTCTCGATTGGGCGAGCTATCCAATCCTGCGGTTCTCCGAATTGCCGGAACTGGTGATCGAATTGATCGACAGGCCGACGGAAAAGCCATGGGGAGCGGGGGAGCCGACGGCAGCCCTGGTCTCGTGCGCGATTTCCAATGCCATTTTCGATGCGACCGGCGCGCGCGTGCGCTCGGTGCCGTTCAAGCCCGAAAAGGTCAAGGCGGCGATCCAGTCGATCTGAAAGCGAGAATTCAAAGGCCGGGGCTGCGCTGTCGCAAAGGCGGCCCCGGATGGATGGATCGCGCTTCAGTGTATATAACGGCCTGTATCCGATACCGGCGGCCGGGTCATGTCACCGGCCGCGACCTCGATCAGGAATGCAATGGCCGTAACGACCTCCCTCACATCGCTCGATGACACGCTGAAGCGTTTGCTTGAGGGGCTGGAGGCCGTTCCTGCACGCGAGTTACCCATCGGTGAAACTCTCGGCAGGATTTCCGCCGGCGTGACGGCGCCGGGTCCGTTGCCCGCCGGCACTGTCGCCATGATCGATGGCTGGGCTGTCTGCTCGCTCGACATCGTTGGCGCGTCTTCCTATTCGCCGGTGGCGTTGGCCGTGCCGCCTGTCTGGATTGAATGCGGGCAATCGCTTCCGGACGGCTGCGACAGCGTGATCGAACCCCATGCTGTCGATCAACAGGGAAACCTCTTTCAGGTTGTCGCTGAGGCACGGCCGGGGCAGGGCGCCCGCCGCACTGGCGATGAGATTGCCGCAGGCGCGCTTATTATAAAGTCAGGTCAGGCAATACGGCCGCTCGATCTCCTGATCGCGGCCAGGCTGGAATTGCGCTCATGGCCGGTACGGGTGCCGCGTCTGCAGCTCGTCGATGTCGCGCATGAGGATGGTCAATCGTCCACGGCGCAATATATCGCGCATCGTGCGGATCAAGCGGGCGCGGCGGTAGCGAGGGCGGATGCGGAGCGAACAGTACAGACAATCGCCGCCGCATTGAATGCGGATGCCGATCTGATCGTGACGATCGGCGGCACTGGCGCAGGCAAAACGGATGTAACGGTCGATGCGCTGCAGAGTGCCGGTATTCCCGCAGTTCATGGCATCGCGATGATGCCGGGGCGAACGGCTGCAATTGGACGCAAGGGAAACGTGCCGGTCATCGCTTTGCCGGGGACACTGGAGGACGCGTTGGCTGGCTGGTGGACGCTTGCCTTGCCGGTGCTGGACCATTTGACGGCCCGCCAGCGATTGCCTACTGCGCGGCCACTCGCGCGAAAGATTGCGTCCGCGCCAGGCATCGCCGATGTTGTCCTGCTGGCGCGCGAGGAGGAGGCGTGGCTGCCTCTGACTGTTGGAGAATTGCCTTTGCGGGCGCTTGCGCGTGCGGATGCATGGATGCTGGTGCCGGGCAGCAGCGAGGGATTTCCGGCAGGTGCGCTTTGTCACGCTTATTCGCTCGGTGGGGATATATAATATAATGACTCCTGTGAGGTATTCGCGGTGAGCGTTGACCAGGAACAATTTCTGACCGTGCTATCCCGCGAGGAGGCGCTGGCGCGCTTCGAGGCGGCTGTCTTTCCGCGGCATCCGGCGACGGAGCAGCGCGCGGTCGGTGAAGCCATTGGCACCGCGCTCGCGCATGATGTCATCGCGCCGATCGACGTGCCGCCGTTCGATCGTTCGAATGTTGATGGCTTTGCCGTTCGCTCCGCCGATTTGAAGGATACCACGAGCGACCGGCCGGTTCGCCTCACGCTGAATGATGAGGTGATTGCTTGCGGTGTGGCGCCGCAGCTGATCGTCAAGCCCGGCACCGCAACGCCGATTGCGACCGGCGGGCCGGTGCCGCGCGGCGCGGATGCGGTGGTGATGATCGAGCACACCCAGCCCGCGGGCGAGGGGACCATTCATATCGACCGCACGGCGTCGCCAGGGCAATTCGTGTCCTATGCGGGTTCGGACATTGCACGCGGCGAAGCGCTGTTGCGCGCGGGAACGATGATCGGATCGCGCGAGATCGGCATGCTGGCGGCGTGCGGCATCGCGCAGATTTCCATCGTGCGCAAGCCGAAGGTGGCGATCCTCTCCACCGGCGACGAACTTGTTCAGCCCGGGCAGAGTCTGCGGCCAGCGGCGATCTACGACACCAACGGCCCGATCGTTTCGGCTGCGGTGAGCGAGAACGGCGGCATCCCATGGTTCGTCGGTTCATTCCCCGACGATGAGGCTGCGCTCGAAGCGGGCATGCGCTCGGCTCTTGCCGAAAGCGACATGCTGGTGCTGTCGGGCGGAACCTCGAAAGGTGCTGGCGACGTCTCGCATCGCATCGTGTCGCGGCTCGGCCAACCGGGCGTCATCGCTCATGGTGTCGCCTTGAAGCCGGGCAAGCCGCTGTGTCTTGCGGTCTGCGACGGCAAGCCGGTGGTGATCCTGCCGGGCTTTCCGACCTCCGCGATGTTCACGTTTCACGACATGATCGTGCCGGTGCTGCGGCGCATGGCAGGCCTTCCGCCGCGCGCGGATGCCAAGGTGCAAGCGCGCGTGCCGGTGCGGATCGCATCCGAGCTTGGCCGCACCGAATTCGTGATGGTGTCGCTCGTCGAGGGCGACGACGGATTGATCGCCTATCCTTCGGGCAAGGGCTCCGGCGCGATTACCGCATTCGCGCAGGCCGATGGCTTCCTGAAGATCGATGCGCTGGCAGACCAGATGGCGGCGGGGACCGAAACCGAGGTGACGCTGTTCACGCCGCATGTCCGCGTGCCGGACCTCGTGATTATCGGCAGTCACTGCACCGGCCTCGATATTGTGACGGCACCGCTGTCGCGGGCGAATCTGTCGGTGCGTTCGATTTCCGTCGGGAGCCTCGGCGGGCTCGCTGCAGCGAGCCGGGGCGAATGCGACATGGCTCCGATTCATCTGCTGGATGAAAAGACTGACGTTTACAATGCGCCGTTCCTCAAGCCCGGCCTCGAACTGGTGCCGGGTTATCGCCGGATGCAGGGCATCGTGTTCCGGCGCGGCGATGCACGCTTCCAGGGGCTCGATGCGGAGGGCGCGGTGAAAGCCGCACTCGCCGATCCCTCCTGCATGATGGTGAACCGCAATCAGGGCGCGGGAACGCGCATTTTGATTGATCGCCTGCTCGGCGGCGCGCGACCGGAGGGTTACTGGAATCAGCCGAAGTCGCACAACGCCGTTGCAGCCGCCGTCGCGCAGCATCGCGCGGACTGGGGCATGACCATTGCGCCCGTTGCGGATGCGGCGGGGCTCGGCTTCATCCCGTTCGCGGAAGAACATTATGATTTTGCGCTGGTGACGGCGCGTAAGAACAGGCCGGGCGTGGCGGCGTTTCTGCAATCGCTGCATTCGCAGGAGACGCGGGCTGCGCTCGATCAGGCAGGTTTCCGGCCGGTCTAGAGCGGGTTTTAGGTGGAATTAGAATTCGTCATGCCCGGCTTTATGCCGGGCATCCACGTCTTTGCGGTCAGGAAAGAAAGACGTAGATGGCCGGGACAAGCCCGGCCATGACGAATTTTATGTTTTACAAAAAGGTGAAACGCCTCAGGCGTTCGGATCGTTGGCGTTCGGATAGAACAACTGCTGGCCGTTGATCTTGTAGTCGGCAATGTTCTTCTGGCCTTCCGGCGAGATCAGCCAGTCGATGAACTGCTGCCCGAGGTCGGCTTTGACGTTCGGATGCTTCGCCTGATTGACCAGCATCACGCCATACTGATTGAACAGCCGCTTGTCGCCTTCAACTGCGATGACGAGATCGCCGCGATTCTTGAACGACAGCCACGTGCCGCGATCGGAAATCACATAGGCGTTGGAAGCCGAGGCGGTGTTGAGCGCCGCGCCCATGCCCTGACCGATATCCTTGTACCAGGGGCCCTTGTCCTTCGCGATGTCGATGCCTGCGACCTTCCAGAGCTTCAACTCGGCCATGTTGGTGCCGGAACGGTCGCCACGCGAGATGAACGGTGCGCCTTTTTCCTTGATCGTTTTCAGCGCCGCGACGATGTCCTTGGTGCCTTTGATGCCGGCCGGATCGCTCTTGGGCCCGATCAGCACGAAGTCGTTATACATCACCGGATAACGCTTGGTGCTCTGTCCTTCCGAAAGAAACTTCTCTTCGGCGGCTTTCGCGTGCACGAAGACGACGTCGGCATCGCCGCGCCGTCCGGTATCGAGCGCCTGACCCGTACCCTGTGCGATCACTTTGACCTCGATGCCGGTCTTCTGCTTGAACGCCGGCAGCAGGTGGCCGAACAGGCCGGAATCCTGCGTGGACGTGGTCGATGCGACGACGATCGACTTGTCCTGGGCCGAGGCCGGCGTCACCGACAGAATGCCGAGGACGGCCAGAGCGGCGAGTGTGTGTAATCGTTTCATGATTGTTTCCTTTCCTAGATCAGAAGTTCACCGGCGATGAAACGTTGCCCATCGCTGGTTTTCGGGGCGTTGAAAAAGTCTGCGGCAGCCCCCGTTTCGGCGATGCGTCCGTGATTGAGAAACACGATGTCGCCGGCAAGCCGTCGCGCTTCGCCAAGATCGTGCGTCGACATCACGATCTTGATGTTCTTGGCAGCAATCGCGACGAGGACATCCTCGATGGCCTTGGTGGAATAGGGATCGAGCGCCGCTGTCGGCTCGTCGAGAAACAAAACTTCGGGATTGCGCGCCAGCGCACGGGCGAGGGCAAGCCGTTGCTGTTCGCCGCCCGAGAGTTTGCGTGCAGGGCGCTCGCCAAATCCGGACAGTCCGACCATCGCAAGAAGCTCCGCCGTCCGCTGTTTCCAAATATCGCGGCTGACATCAACGCTTGCCAGCGCATATTCGATGTTGGCGGCGGCGGTTCGTCGCAGCATGGCCGGGCGCTGAAACACAATGGCGCGGCGTTGGGGGGCGACCCGTTCCTGTCCGCCCCAGGTAATGCGTCCGTTGGAAGGCTGCAGCAGGCCCATCGCAACGCGCAGGAGAGTCGTCTTGCCGGACCCGTTCGGGCCGATCAGGATTGTCGGAGCGCCGGCATGGAATCTCAGCGTGACATCCGAGAGGATGGAAACGCCGCCGGCGACGACGCCGACGTGCTCAAACGCGATGGGAAGATCGGTTGTCATCGCGAGCATGGTCATGCACCCGAAAAGCGCGCGCCGAATCGTTGCGTGCTCCACGCCAGCGCGTTGACCACGATAATGATGCCGACCAGTACGAGGCCCAGCGCGATGGCGCGCGGAAGATCGCCCTTCGATGTTTCGAGTGCGATCGTCGTGGTCATCGTGCGGGTAAAGCCGTCGATGTTGCCGCCGACGATGATGATGGCGCCGACTTCGGCAGCGGCGCGGCCGAAGCCCGCGAGCAGCGCGGTCATCAGGCTGAATCGGCAATCCCAGATCAGGGTCGCCGCGCGGGCGGCGACGCCGATGTTCATTGCCGTGAGTTCATCGCGATACTCGATCCATGCGTCTTCGATGGTCTGCCGCGTCAGCGCCGCGATGATCGGCGTCACCAGCAGGGTCTGCACGATGATCATGGCGGTGGGCGTGAACAGAAGTCCCCACGATCCGAGCGGACCCGAGCGGGAGAGGGTGAGATAGACGACTAGGCCCGCCACGACGGGTGGCAGGCCCATCAGCGCATTGATGACGACAATAGTGAACGTGCGGCCGGGAAAGGTGTTGAGAGCGATGAGGGCGCCGAGCGGTACGCCGATCAACGCGGCCCATGCGACTGCCGACAGGCTCACGAACAGCGACAGCCCGATGATCTGGAACAGGCCGGCATCGAACGTGCGAATGAGGTCAAAGGCGGCAACGAGATTGGACATCAGCGCACCAAAACGGAACCGAGTGAATCATCATTTCAAAACCAGCGGGACATCAGGAATGACGAAAAAGGAAAACGACCTTCCCGGCGCATGGGATCAGGGTGGCAAACATGGCGGCTCAAAGGACGGCCCGAAACCGTCACCGCAACCAGATAAACTCGACCGCGATCCGCATCACAAGGGGGAAGATCGGATCGATAACAAAACCAAATGAAAGCGATACAATAGCCGGACTCGCGATAGGCAGGTTTGATAATGAGGCCGATTTATTGCATTGCAGCAGAGCAAATTATTGCTTGTGGCATCAACTGTTTGGCATTCTCGCCGGGTCGGCTTCTCTGAGGGTTCCATGCCCGGCGGCAAGATCATTAATTTAAAAACCAAAAGCAGTCGGCGGCCGAAGGTTGTGACCATTTATCACAATCCTGCATCGGGCATTTCGCGGCAGGTCCTGGCGTTGCTTCTTGCGAGTGGAGAGGCGCCGATTGTCGTCGAGTACCTGAAGACGCCGCCGAGCCCCGCCCGGCTGAAATATCTGGCGCGCAAGATGGGCGTGCCGGTGAGGCGGCTGTTCCGCAAGTCCGTGCGGTTTGCTGACTTTAATTTAAGCAACCCGAAGTGGACCGATGACGCGCTGCTGGACTTTATGTCTCGTGCACCGGAGTTGCTGGTCTATCCCATCGTGGAAACTCCGAAGGGCGTGCGAGTCTGCCGGCCGCCGGATCGTGTGCTGCCGCTTTTGGACAAGCCGATCGACGCCTCGGCCAGTCGCGACATTCTGTCAGCAGATTTTACGGCCGCGGAACTCAACAGTTCCTTGCATATCGTATCCCAGCAGCGGTATGACTTCTTAAAAGATAGAGGCATTCTAATGAGCCACGATCACGGATCCCAAAAAGTCGTCCCGTTCGAGCATCCCGGGGAGGGGAAGCGCCGCGCCAAACCAACGCCGAAAGGCCGCCAGATCGATCCGAAGGCGAGCGAGGAAATCGAATTCCTGCTTGAGGGCAAGTCGCGCCGCCGCGACATGCTGATCGAGTATCTCCATCTCATTCAGGACAAATGGGGCCAGATTTCCGCTGGCCATCTTGCCGCGCTGGCGGACGAGATGAAGCTGGCGTTCGCGGAAGTGTTCGAGGTCGCGACCTTCTACGCGCATTTCGATGTGGTGAAGGAAGGCGCGCCGGATGTGGCGCCCGTCACCATCCGTGTTTGCGATTCACTCACCTGCGCGATGCTCGGCGCGGAAGCTCTGATGAAGGAGCTGAAGAACAAGGCAGGCCCGGGCGTGCGCGTGGTTCGCGCGCCGTGCGTCGGCCGCTGCGATACGGCGCCGGCTGCGGAGGTTGGACACAACTTCGTCGATCATGCGACGGTCGATAATGTGCTGGCTACGCTCAAGCAGCACGACACGCACGTTCATGTGCCCGACTACGTCGAATACGAATCCTATGTCGCGCAAGGCGGCTACACGCTGCTGAACTCTTTGCGCTCCGGCAAGACCTCCAAGGAAGACATCCTCAAGGCGCTCGAAGGCGCTTCGCTGCGCGGCCTCGGCGGCGCGGGCTTCCCGACGGGGCGCAAGTGGCGTGCAGTGCTGGGCGAACCCGGTCCGCGCCTGATGGCGATCAACGGCGACGAAGGCGAGCCCGGCACGTTCAAGGATCGCTTCTATCTCGAAACCGATCCGCACCGCTTCATCGAAGGCATGCTGATCGGTGCGCATGTCGTCGATGCGCAGGAAGTCTACATCTATCTGCGCGACGAATATCCGGCGAGCCGTGAAATTCTGGCGCGCGAAATCGCGAAGCTGCCGGCTGGCGGCCCGACGCTGCATCTGCGCCGTGGTGCCGGTGCCTATATCTGCGGCGAGGAATCGGCGCTGCTGGAAAGCATCGAGGGCAAGCGCGGCCTGCCGCGTCACAAGCCGCCGTATCCGTTCCAGGTCGGTCTGTTCGGATTGCCGACGCTCATCAACAATGTCGAGACGTTGTGGTGGGTGCGCGACATCGTTGAGAAGGGTGGCGAGTGGTGGCAGGCGCAGGGCCGCAACGATCGTCATGGCTTGCGCAGCTACTCGGTGTCCGGCCGGGTGAAGGAGCCGGGCGTGAAGCTGGCTCCGGCCGGTGTCACGATCAAGGAACTGATCGAGGAGTTCTGCGGCGGCATGGCCGATGGTCACAAATTCCGTGCCTACCTGCCGGGTGGCGCATCGGGCGGCATTCTGCCGGCTTCGATGGACGACATCCCGCTCGATTTCGGCACGCTGGAAAAATACGGCTGCTTCATCGGCTCCGCTGCCGTCGTCGTGTTGTCCGACAAGGATGACGTGAAGGACGCAGCACTGAACCTGATGAAGTTCTTCGAAGACGAGAGTTGCGGACAGTGTACGCCATGCCGCGTCGGAACCCAGAAGGCTGCGGTCCTGATGGAAACCCGCGCATGGAACCGCGATCTGCTCAACGAACTGAGCCAGACCATGCGCGATGCATCGATCTGCGGATTGGGCCAGGCAGCCTCGAATCCGCTGACGTCAGTCATTAAATACTTCCCAGAAGAATTTGCGCCTCAGGAGGCTGCAGAATGACCAAGATTCAATTCGAACTCGACGGCCGTCAGGTCGAAGCAGCGCCCGGCGAATCCATCTGGCAGGTGGCCAAGCGCGAAGGCACCGAAATTCCGCATCTGTGCTATTCGCCGGAGCCGGACTATCGCGCCGACGGCAATTGCCGCGCCTGTATGGTGGAAATCGAAGGCGAGCGCGTGCTCGCAGCGTCCTGCAAGCGGACGCCCACTGTCGGCATGAAGGTGAAGTCCGCCAGCGAGCGCGCCAAGTCCGCGCGCAAGATGGTGATGGAGCTTCTGGTTGCCGACCAGCCGGAGCGCAAAACTTCGCACGATCCTGACTCCAAGTTCTGGCACTGGGCCGACAAGGTCGAAGTGGCGGAGAGCCGCTTCCCGGCTGCCGAGCGCTGGACCGGCGACCACAGCCATCCGGCGATGAGCGTCAACCTGGATTCATGTATCCAGTGCGGCCTATGCGTGCGCGCCTGCCGCGAAGTTCAGGTCAACGACGTCATCGGCATGGCGTATCGCAATCATGACGCCAAGATCGTGTTCGACTTCGACGATCCGATGGGCGAATCCACCTGCGTGGCGTGCGGCGAGTGCGTGCAGGCGTGCCCGACTGGCGCACTGATGCCGTCGGCGCTGCTCGACGAGCAGCAGATCACCCGCACGGTTTATGCGGACAAGAAAGTGGACTCGCTGTGCCCGTTCTGCGGCGTCGGCTGTCAGGTCACCTATCAGGTCAAGGACGAGAAGATCATCTACGCGGAAGGCCGCGACGGCCCCGCCAATCACAACCGCCTCTGCGTCAAGGGGCGCTTCGGCTACGATTACATCCACCATCCGCATCGCATCACCAAGCCGCTGATCCGGCTGCCGAATGCGAAGAAGGATGCGATGGATCAGGTCGATCCGGCCAATCCGTTTACCCATTTCCGCGAAGCTTCGTGGGAAGAGGCGCTCGATCTGGCCGCTGGTGGCCTCAAGAAGATTCGCGACGAGAAGGGCGTCAAGGCGCTCGCCGGCTTCGGCTCGGCCAAGGGTTCGAACGAGGAAGCCTATCTGTTCCAGAAGCTGGTGCGCACCGGCTTCGGCTCCAACAACGTTGATCACTGCACGCGGCTGTGTCATGCCTCGTCGGTGGCCGCGCTGATGGAAGGCGTCAATTCCGGCGCTGTGTCGGCGCCGTTCTCGGCGGCGCTCGATGCGGAAGTCATCATCGTCATTGGCTCGAACCCGACCGCCAATCACCCGGTCGCGGCGACGTTCTTCAAGAACGCCGCCAAGAAGGGTGCGAAGATGATCATCATGGACCCGCGCAAGCAGCCGCTGTCGCGCCATGCTTACAAGCATCTGCAGTTCAAGCCGGGTGCCGACGTGGCGATGCTGAATGGCATGCTGCACACGATCATCAACGAAGACCTGACCGACAAGCAGTACATCGCCGGTTACACCGAAGGCTTCGAAGACCTGAAGGCGAAGATTCAGGAATTCCCGCCGGAGAAGATGGAAAAGATCTGCGGCATTCCCGCCGAGACCCTGAAGGAAGTCGCGCGACTTTACGCCAAGGCGAAATCCTCGATCATTTTCTGGGGTATGGGCATCAGCCAGCACATTCATGGCACCGATAATTCGCGCTGCCTGATTGCGTTGGCCCTCATCACCGGCCAGATCGGCCGTCCGGGCACGGGCCTGCATCCGCTGCGTGGTCAGAACAACGTGCAGGGCGCTTCCGACGCCGGCCTCATTCCGATGCTGCTGCCTGACTACCAGCCGGTCGGCCGCGCGGATCTGCGTGGCGCTTTCGAAAAGATCTGGGATCAGGAACTCGATCCCAAGCCGGGCCTCACCGTCGTCGAGATCATGAACGCGATCCATGCCGGTACGATCACCGGCATGTATATCGAAGGTGAAAACCCGGCGATGTCGGACCCGGACCTGCAGCACGCCCGCGAGGCGCTCGCCAAGCTCGAGCATCTCGTGGTGCAGGATCTGTTCGTGACGGAAACGGCTTTCCACGCCGACGTGATTCTGCCGGCCTCCGCGTTCGCGGAGAAGGTCGGCTCGTTCACCAACACCGACCGCCGCGTGCAGATCTCGCGTCAGGTGGTGAAGCCGCCGGGCGATGCACGTCAGGATCTGTGGATCATCCAGGAAATCGCCAATCGCATGGGCTGCGGCTGGACTTATTCCGGCGCCGCCGATGTTTTCAACGAAATGGCGCAGTTGATGCCGTCGCTGAAGAACATCACGTGGGAACGTCTCGAGCGGGAAGGCGCGGTCACCTATCCGGTGGACGATCCGCACAAGCCCGGCAACGAGATCATCTTCACCACCGGCTTCCCGACTGCGAGCGGCCGCGCCAAGATCGTGCCGGCGCGGGTTACCTCACCGGACGAAATCCCGGACGAGCAGTATCCGATGGTGTTGTCCACCGGCCGTATCCTCGAGCACTGGCACACCGGTTCGATGACACGTCGCGCCGGCGTGCTCGACAGCATTGAACCGGAAGCGACAGCTTTCCTGTCGCCGAGGGATATGCGTCGTCTCAAGCTCTGGCCGGGCGATTTCATCCGGCTGGAAACGCGCCGTGGCGCAATCGAGGTCAAGACGCGCTCCGACCGCGACGTGCCGGAAAATATGGTGTTCATGCCGTTCTGTTATGCGGAAGCGGCGGCGAACCTGCTGACCAACCCGGCGCTCGATCCATACGGCAAGATTCCGGAGTTCAAGTTCTGCGCCGCGCGCGTGGAAAAAATCGATATTCGGACCGCGGCGGAGTAAAGCCCGCAACACGATGCAAAAAGCCGCCCGATCGGGCGGCTTTTTTTATGCGGTTCGGCGCCCCGCTATCGTGACAGGCTCACTTGTAAACCAATGCGATCGCGAAGCGCGAGCCCATGATGAGAAGGTAGAGGCCGAAGGCGACTTCCAGCGTTCGCTTCGACATCATGTGGGCGGCCTTCGCGCCGAAAGGCGCGGTCAACAGGCTGGTCGGCATCACCATGATGGCTCCGATCAGCGAGATGTACCCGATTGCAAGCGGAAACTGCAGAATGGTGGTGGTTGGAAATGTCGCGGCCGCCGGCCAGCCTGCGTAGATGTAGCCGATGGTGCCGGGAATCGAGATCAGCACCGCAAGGCCCGACGATGTCGCGACCGATTTGTGGATCGGCTTTCCGTACAACGTCATCAGCAAATTCGAAAACAGACCGCCGCCAATGCCCATCAGCGTCGAGAGCAGGCCGATGATGAGCCCGTAAATCTTCATCAAAGGTCCGGCCGGAAAATCGTCTCCGATCTTCCAGCTATCCCGGCCCACGATGAGACGAAACGCGGCCGACCAGGCCACGGCGACGAACACATATTTGAACACGCGCTCAGGTGCGTAACGCGCGATCACCGAGCCCGCGATGACACCAACCAGAACAGGGATCGCCCATTTCCGCAGAATGTCCATGTCGACGCTGCCGTGGCTGCGATGTGCGAGATAAGAGCGGACGGCGGTTGGCATGATGATCGCGAGCGAGGTGCCGACACATAGCGGCATCCGCGCTGCGAGCGGCACGTCCATGATTCGAAACAGCTCGTAGAGCACCGGCACGAGAATCGCGCCGCCGCCGACGCCGAACAGTCCTGCCAGAAACCCCGCCAAGGCTCCCACCGCGATCAAAGCTATTGCGAGTTCAATGATTTCCGCGATGGGCAGTTGAGGCATGTCGTCACCTGATGATGTGGTCCGCGGACTATACGCGGTTCGTGGAACCTCGGACCAATAGCTTCTTTGCAATGCACCAAAACTCAACAAAAGAGGAACTAATCGGCCGAATATTTCACCTAATAAAAACATGCGCGACTATGTGAAAATTTGTTTGACCCTCAGCGTTGTCGGAGGCCTGAATAGAAAAAACAAACCAAGCCATCGGGAAGACGCATGAAGGACGAGGGAGCAGAAGTTCGCGGGATCATGCCGGCCCGCCCGCCCATCGGGCGGGACAAGGGCGGCATCCAGGCACTGGACCGTGCCTTTCTGATCCTGGACATCATCGCGGATGCCGGCGGCGAAGCGAAGCTTACCGACATCGCCGCGACTGCGGGCCTGAACGTTTCGACCTGCCACCATTTGATCTCGACGCTCTACAACTGGGGCTATGTCGCCCGCGGCGTCGGAAGCCGGACCTACACGCTGGGTTCGCGCATCCTGCATCTCAGCGCGGCCTGCCTGCGTCAGGTCGATCTGCCGCGCCGCGCGCAGCTTTATATCGACCGCCTCAATGACGAGACGCGCGAAGCCGTGCAACTCGCGGTGATGCAGGGCACGGACCTGATGAATGTGCTGCGCCGCGATTCCCGCTATGCGGTGCGCGTCGATGCCGGCATGGGCGGGAAAACCAACGCCGCGCATGCGACCGCGACCGGCAAGGCCATTCTGGCCTGGCTGCCGCCGACGGAAGTCGAGCGCATCGTTGCGGCCCACGGGCTGACGGCATTCACGCCGAACACCATCACCAGCATCGAGAAACTCACCGAAGAATTGCGGCTGACGCGCCGCCAGGGCTTTGCCATGGACCGCGAGGAATTCCAGCCCGGGGTGATCTGCATCGGCGCTGCCGTCCGCGACCATGCCGGCGCGGTGGTGGGATCGATCAGCGTCTCGTCCCCGATCTTCCGTGCCACGCAGGACTATCTCGATCAGATCCGGGCGCACCTCATCGCGGTGACGGACGAACTGTCGATGGAGCTGGGCGCGCCGGGCGCGATCCTTCAGGGCGGTGCGAAGCCTGCCGCCGCCGAATAATCACAACAGTCTCAGGGAGAAAAAGATGTACCAGCACGACAAAGTCAGAACCTCGCCCGATTTTCCGGTTCCGGACACCATGCGCGCCTGGGTTCTCGGCGATCCGGACCAACTCACGCTTGGCACCAAGCCGGTGCCGGTGCCGAAGAAGGCGGAAGTGCTGGTGCGTATCGATGCGGTGGCGATCTGCGCGACCGACCTCGAGATCATTCATCACGGCCCGCCGGCGATGATTCAGGGTGGCCTGCCGTACAACAAGAACTTCACGCCGGGCCATGAGTACATGGGCACGGTCGTGGCGCTCGGACCGGGCGTCGATGAATACAAGATCGGCGAGCGCGTCACGGTGGAAATCCATGCCGGCTGCGGCCAGTGCAAACGCTGCCGCGAAGGCATGTACACCTCCTGCCATAACTACGGCCTGAACTACGGCGACGTCGACAAGGGTCATCGTGCCAACGGCTTCACCACCGATGGCGGTTTCGCCGAATACGCAGTCAACAACATCAACACGCTGGTGCGCGTTGCCGACACGATGTCGGACGAAGAGGCGACGCTGGTCGTGACCGCTGGTACCGCGATGTATGGCCTGACCGAACTCGGCGGCCTCATCGCCGGCGAGAGTGTCGTCGTCACCGGCCCGGGCCCGATCGGATTGCTGGGTGTTGCGGTGGCCAAGGCGCTGGGTGCGCAGCCGGTTATTCTCACCGGCACGCGCGACAATCGCCTGCAGATCGGCAAGGAACTGGGCGCTGACCACGTCATCAACGTGAACAACGAGAAGGACGTTGTTGCCAAGGTGCGCGAGCTGAACGGCGGCAAGGGCGTCGACTACGTTGTCGAGTGCTCGGGTGCTCCGAACGCGATCAATGAGGCCGCGCGCATGGTCAACCGTGGTGGCCGCATCTGCCTCGCGGCTTTCCCCGGCAAACCTGCCGAAGTCGATATTGCCCATCTCGTGCGCAACAACATCTACGTGTTCGGCATTCGCGGCGAAGGCAAGAGCGCCACGCATCGTGCCGAAGCCTTCATGGCGCAGAAGCGTTTCGACGCGACCAAGGTGCACACGCACACCTTCGCGCTGGAAGATCTTCCCGAGGCGCTGCGTTACGCCCGCGAGCGCGTCGAGGACGCCATCAAGGTCGTGGTGAAGACGCGCGGTCACGCGGCGCTCAACAGCATCGCCGCCGAGTAAGGCTGCGCGGAGACGGTCATGTTGACCTGTGACACTTATCTCAGCCCCGGTTCGCTGAACGAAGCATTGGCGGCGGTTGCCGCCAGTGCAGGTCACTTTCGTTTTGTGGCCGGTGCGACCGATCTCTTGCCCTGGGCGAGGGAAGGCCGCGCGGGCGACGTTCATGTGCCCTTGATGATCGATATTGCCGGTGTCCCGGAATTGAAGGCCATTAAGGTGCAGGGCAACCGCCTTTGGCTGGGGGCAGCGACACCGTTCCAGCGTTTTCTCGACCGGACCGACCTGATCGAGGCGGCGCCGGGCATGCCGGATTGCGCGATCTGGTTCGCGGACAGCCAGATTCGCGAGTCGGCAACGATCGGCGGCAACATTATTAATGCCTCTCCGGCTGCTGACGGCATTCCGCCGCTGCTCGCCGCCAATGCCATCGTCGAATTGGCTGCGTTGCGCGACGGCGGGATTCGTCGCCGCCGTATGCCACTGTCGGAGTTCCTAAAAGGCCCCGGCCTGACGGCGGCCGAGCATGACGAGATTCTGCTTGGCGTCGAATGTGACGCGCTGCCCGGTTATGGCGGCGCTTTTGAAAAAGTGGGCCATCGCCGTTCGCTGGTGATCTCGGTGGTCTGTCTCTCCGCGCTGGTTCGCATGGATGCCTCGCGCCGCTCGTTTCAGGACGTGCGGCTTGCGATCGGCGGCGTCGGCCCGGTGGCGCAGCGCATGACGGCGATCGAGGAGCGGCTGAAAGGTCAGCCGGTGTCGGCCGAACTGCTGCGCGATGTAATGGCGGTGTGCGATGGCTTCATTAAGTCGCGCAGCCGTCAGGACTACCGAAAGCAGGTGACGCCGGGCTTCCTGGTGCGCGCACTTGCGAAGGCAATGAAGACAGCGGGTGCGAACGAGAACGCCTGCGCGATTGCAGAGGAGGTCGCCCATGGCTGACCTGTTATCCATCGAGGCGACGATTAACGGCCGCCACGTCACAAAGAACGCCGATCCCTCGCAGCGCGCGCTGGATTTTCTGCGCGACGATTTGAACATGACCGGCACCAAGGAAGGCTGCGGCGCCGGTGAGTGCGGGACGTGTTCGATCTTCGTCGATGGCGCGCTGGTGAAGTCGTGCCTTTTGCCGGTTGCCAAACTCAAGGGCAAAACGGTCGATACGGTCGAGGGATTGGCCAAGTCCGGCGAGATGTCCGCCGTGCAGAAGGCCTTTCACAAGGCAGGCGCCAGCCAGTGCGGTTATTGCATTCCCGGCATGGTGATGGCGGCGACCGCTGCGCTGCGCCTCAATCCGGATGCCGACCGCGACGAGATCAGGGAACGGCTCGGCGGCAACATCTGCCGCTGCACCGGCTATCAGAAGATTTTCGATGCCGTGGAAATGGCGCGGGATTTTCTCAACGGCAAGCTGTCGGCGAATGCGTTCGACGATCTCGATCAGGAAGAGGGCAAGTATATTGGCGTCAACGTCCGCCGTATCGACGCGCCGTCGAAAGTGACCGGCGCGCTGCGCTATGCCGGCGACATGGTTCTGCCGGGCATGCTGCATGTTCAGGTTTTGCGCAGCCCGCATCCGCATGCGCGCATTATGTCCATCGACACCAATGATGCTGAAGCGGTTCCCGGTGTCGAAGGCATCGTCACCAGCGCCGACGTGCCGGGGCAGGATGGGTTCGGCGTGTTCGTTGCGGATCAGCCGATCATGGCACGCGACAAGGTACGTTATGTCGGTGAGCAGATCGCAGCCGTTGCGGCGGAGACGCTTTCTGCGGCGCGCGAGGCGATCAAGAAAATCAAGGTGGAGTACGAACTGCTTCCCGCGATTTTCGATCCGGACGAAGCGATGGCCGCCGGTGCGCCGGTCGTTCACGACTATGCGCAGGATAACCTCGTCAAGCACATCCCGATCCGAAACGGCGACGTCGAGGAAGGCTTCGCACAGTCGGATGTGATCGTCGAACAGACCTACGAGACCCAGCAGGTCGAGCACGCTTATCTCGAAACCGAAGCGGGCCTCGCTTACGTCGATCATGATGGCGTCGTCACGGTTCATTCGCCGAGCCAGAACATCACGCATCACCGCCACATGCTGTCGCGGATTCTCAATCTGCCGATCAACAAGATCCGCATGATCATGAGTCCTGTCGGCGGCGGCTTCGGCGGCAAGGAAGACATGATCTATCAAGGCATGCTGGCCTTGCTCGCGATGAAGACACGCCGGCCGGTGCGGCTTGTGTTTACCCGCGAGGAGTCGATTGCAACCACAGCCAAACGCCATCCGTCACGCACCAGCTACAAGATGGGCCTCAGCAAGGACGGCAAGATCATCGCTGCGCAGATACGCATGGTCTATGACGGCGGCGCGTATGGGATGTCGACCGAAGGCGTGATCCGTAAGGGTGCGATTCTCGGCGGCGGTCCCTACAACATTCCGCATTTCCAGATCGATACCTACGGCGTTTACACCAACAACACGCCGTCCGGTGCTTTCCGCGCATTCGGGTCGCTGCAATCGCAATTCGCGACCGAGTCTCACCTCGATCTCTGCGCCGAGCGTTTGGGCATGGACCCATTCGAATTGCGGTTGAAGAACGTGATGCACACGGGCGACCGGACGCACACCAAGCATATCCTCAATTCCTGCAGCATGGAGCAGGTTCTGGTCGCCGCCCGCGATGCGTCGCGTTGGGAAGCGGGCGCGCCGAATGTTCGCGGCGACACGCGGTCCGATCTCGGCGGGGAAGGAACGCGCCGCCCATGCACCGTGACGCCACGTGGGCCTATCTCGGCTGAGGCGGAGCCTTTGAAACAGCGAGGTGCGGCATGAGCGCGAGAAAGCGTGGCCGCGGCATGGCCGGCGGCTGGTACGGCATTGCACGAACGGCGGCGGTCGATCGGGCCGGCACATGGGCCGAGATCGATGACGGTGGCACGGTGAAGATCGTGACCGGTGTCACCGAAATCGGGGAGGGCATCCTCACGGTGCTGGCCCAGATCGCGGCGGAAGAAATCGGCGTGAAGCCCGAGAACGTGGTGATCGGCGACAACGATACCGCGCGCTCGCCGGAAGCCGCGCATGCGGGCGCGACGCGCCAGACCTACATGATCGGAAATTCCGTGGCGATGGCCTGCCGCGAAGCGAAGAGCCGCTTCATTGGTGCGGTGGCCGAGATGTGGGACGTGGCGCCTGAGACGATCAAGACCGGCAACGGCTACGTTTGGGCGACGGAGACCAATCGCCGCGAGACGATGGCGGAGGCCGTCGAGCACATCAAGAAGCGTGGTGTCGTGCCGGTCGGCTCGGCCAATTTCACCGCACACCACACCGGCCTCGATCCGGTCGATGGCAGCGGCACGCCATGGCAGGCTTATGTGTTCGGCTGTCAGGTCGCGGAAGTCGAAGTCGATACTTTGACCGGCGAAGTGCAGGTGCTCGGCATCTGGGCCGCGCACGATGTCGGCCGCGCCGTCAATCCGCGCGGTGTCGAAGGGCAGATCGAAGGCGGCATCGTCCAGGCGCTCGGCCAAGGCCTGATGGAAGATTACAGGCTGGAGCAGGGGCACACCACGACGCCCGGCTTTGCCAAGTACATCCTTCCGACCTCGCTCGATGTGCCGCACGTCACGTCCATCATTGTCGAAGATCCCGATCCGATCGGCCCGCTTGGAGTCAAGGGCATCGGTGAACCGGCAATGGTGCCGACGATCCCGGCCGTGATGAATGCCATCTACGACGCCATCGGCGTCCGGATAACTTCTCTCCCGGCAACGCCGGAGAAGATACTCGAGGCGCTCGCAAAGAAGCGCCATCAAACACCGCTGGGTGCGTAATCGCTCTGATTGGGGAATTGGAGGAAAGTCAATGACGGCAACATTCGTTGAAAATAAAAATGATAACGCCGCGATGGCGAAGGCGATTGCTGCAAAGAAGGCGGCGGGAAAGCGCCCGTTCTATCGCAAGTTGTACGTTCAGGTTTTGATCGCCGTTGCCCTTGGCGCGGTGATCGGCCATTTCTATCCATCTTTCGGAATTCAACTGAAACCATATGGTGACGCATTCATTCGCGCCATCAAGGTTGTCGTTGCGCCGATCATCTTCACGACCATTGTGGTTGGCATCGCCAAGATGGGCGATATCCGCAAGGTCGCGAATGTCGGCCTCAAGGCGCTGATCTACTTCGAGGTCGCCTCGACGATTGCGCTCGTCATCGGCATGGTCGTCGGCAATGTGTGGAAGGTCGGGCATGGCATCAATGCCGATCCATCGTCATTCGACCCAAGTGCCGTTGCGGCTTATGCCAAGGTCGCCCACAATCTGACGCTGACCGACTTCTTCATGTCGATCATTCCGAAGTCGTTCCTCGATCCGTTCGTTCATGGCGATATTCTTCCGGTCCTGTTCATCGCCATCTTGCTCGGCGTAGCCTTGAGCTTCGCAAATGAGCGCGGCAAACCGATCATTTCCTTCCTGGATTCTGCATCGGTGGCCCTGTTCGGGATGGTGCGGATCATCATGTACTTCGCGCCGATCGCTGCTGGCTGCGCCATGGCGTTCACTGTCGGAAAATATGGATCGAAAACGCTCGTCAATCTCGGCGAACTCGTGATTGCGGTCTACATCGTCAGTTTCCTGTTCATAGCGATCGTGCTCGGCGGTTTCCTGAAGCTGTGCGGTTTCAACCTTTTCCGCGTGCTGAACTACTTCAAGGACGAGATCCTGTTCGTCTTCGCGGCGACGTCCTGCGAGGCGATGCTGCCGCGCTCGATGCAGAAGCTGGAGAAGCTCGGCGTTTCGCAAGAGGTGGTCGGGCTTGTGATGCCGGGCGGGTTTTCATTCAACATGGACGGCACCGCGATCTATATGACGATGTCCGTTCTGTTTCTGGCCCATGCGTTCAACGTCGAAATGACCCTCTGGCACCAGCTCGCGATACTTTTCGTGATGCTGTTTACCTCGAAGGGTGCTGCGGGTGTCACGGGCGGAGGTTTCGTCGCGCTGGCGGCGACGCTGCCGGTCGTCAATGCCGTGCCGGTGGCGGGCCTCGCTCTGCTGCTCGGTGTCGACAGGTTCATGGCGGAAATCCGTGCGCTGACCAACCTGACCTCCAACATCATCGCTACGCTGGTCGTCGGCCGCTGGGTTGGCGCCATCGATATGGATGTCGCGAGGGCTGAACTTGCGACCGGCTTTATCGAAAGCGATGAGACGCGCGCCTGGGATAACTCTCATGCTGAGATGCAGGCGGCGGAATAAGTGCTCGCTGGAATTGAAAGGACGGCAACATGAGCAACGTTGCAGTAGTGACGCCAGAACGTATTGCGGAAACGGCGAAGAAGACCGGCGGCGGAACTACGAACGAAGCGGCCGTGCGCCAGCGCGCACGGTCCATCCGTCAGGCAGGCACGCTGAATAAGGCGTTGGCGGATGGCGCGCTTGAAAAGTCGGCTGAGGTGTCGCTGTCGGAGGCGCTCGTTCTCGGGCTTCTCAAGCAGGGCGTGACGACGTTCTTCGCGATTTTCGGCCATGGATCGACCGACATCGCGAATATCCTGGCGATCTATGACGCCGAGGGCGTGACGCGCACCATTAATTGCCGCAATGAGGTCGAGATGGCGCACGCGGCCACCGCGCTGCGCTGGACCTATGGGGAGACGCCGGCGGTCATCACGTCCATCGGTCCGGGCGCATTGCAGGCCATGGCCGGATCGCTGGCGGCGGCTTCGAACGGCATCGGCGTCTACCACATCTATGGCGACGAGACGACGTTTGGCGAGGGCTACAACATGCAGCAGGTGCCCAAGCCTGCGCAGGGATTATTCGGGCGCATGACCGCGGATATGGGCGAGTCCTATACGCTGCACACGCCGCAGGCTTTGCGTGAGGCCTTGCGGCGTGGTGCGAACCGGGTGTTCCACCCCTACAAGGCGGGACCGTTCTACCTGATGTTGCCGATCAACACACAGCCGGTGCAGACGGAGGTCAATCTTGCCTCGCTCCCCGAGCGGCCGGAACTGCCGGCGGTCGCGCCTGCCGAAGCCCGATTTTACGATAAAGCCTGCGATCTAATCGCGGGGCATGCCCGCGTCATGATCAAGGCAGGTGGCGGCACCCGTGGGCATGACTCTGCGATCCGCCGTCTTGCGGAGGCAGCGGGCGCTGTCGTCGTGACCTCTCCGGGTTCGACCGGCGTGTTGGCGGACAGTGATCCGAAGAACATGCATGTCGGCGGCTCGAAGGGTTCGCTCTCCGGAAATCACGCGATGCGCCATGCGGATCTTGTGATCGTGATCGGATCGCGCGCCGTGTGTCAGGCTGACTGCTCGGGCATCGGTTACAAATCCGCGCGGCACGTTATCAATATCAACGGCGATATGGCTGACGCCACGCATTACAACCACACCACGGCGCTGATCGGGGACATTTCGATCGTTGCAAATGCGCTGGCGGACCGTCTTGCAGGCCGCTCGTTGCCGAACGAGGCCGCCCGCCAGAACTGGCTGAAGGTATGCGCGGCGAAGAAGAAAGAATGGCAGGCATACAAGGCCGAACGTTATGCGGCGCCGCCGATCAAGGACGATGTCTGGCAGCGCCCCGCGCTGGCGCAGCCCGCCGCGATCAAGGTGGTGGCGGATTTCGCCAAGCGCATCGATGCTGCGAAATATTTCGATGCGGGCAATGTGCAGGCCAACGGATTCCAGATCGTGGAGGATGACAAGACCGGCGATACTTTCACCGAAAGCGGTGCGTCGTACATGGGCTTTGCCACCAGCGCGCTGCTGGCAGCTGTCGGCACGCCGTCGCCGCGATACGGCATCGCGTTCACTGGCGACGGCTCGTTCATGATGAACCCGCAGATCCTGATCGATGCCGTCGAGCATGGCGTGCGCGGCATGGTCGTGATCTTCGACAACCGCAGGATGGCGGCGATCACCAGTTTGCAGATCGCGCAATACGGCAAGGAATTCCGCACCAACGATGCGGTCGCGGTCGATTACGTGCGGCTTGCGTCGGCGGTCACGGGCGTGAAAGCAATCCATGGCGGCTGGACGGCGGATGAACTCAAGGCTGCCCTCGAACAGGCCCATGCGCATCAGGGCCTGAGCGTCCTGCATGTGCCGGTTTATGCAGGCGAAGACCCGCTTAGCGAACTCGGCGCGTGGGGCGAATGGAACGTCGGCAACTGGTGCGAGAACGTTCAGGACCAGTGGCTGCAACAGGATTTGTAAGACGGCGGAAGCGAACATGTATCACGAGCGCAATTACGGACTTTACATCGGCGGCAGGTGGACTTGGGGCACAGGCTCCCAGAAAAAAGGCGTGCTCGATCCGGCGACGGGCGAGACCATCGGCCACATCCCCGATGCAACGCCGGAGGACATCGATCAGGCGCTCGCCGCCGCACAAACCGGTTTTGAGACATGGCGCAAGACGCCGCCATGGGAGCGGGCTGCGAAGCTGCGCAAGGTTTCCGACCTTCTTCTCGAGCGGCTCGACGAACTCTGTGTCGTGATGGCGACGGAAGCGGGCAAGCCGCTGGCGGAAGCCAAGGGCGAATGGATCGCCTGTGCCGAGCAGTTCGAATGGTACGGCGAGGAAGCCAAGCGCATCTTCGGTCAGGCCTATCAGGGCCGGGATGCGGTCACGCGGATGGCGGTGATCTACCAGCCTGTCGGGGTGGTCGCGGCATTCTCGGCCTGGAATTTTCCTGCACTTCTGCCTGCACGCAAGATCGCGGCGGCGCTGGCGGCAGGTTGTTCGGTAATCCTCAAGCCCGCCGGTGAGACGCCTGCGAGTGCGGCGGCCATCCTGCGCGCCTGCCATGAAGCGGGCATTCCTCCCGGCGTGGTCAACATGGTGACCGGCAATTCATCGCGGATCGCGCAGCAGCTAATTGCGTCGCCGATTGTGCGGAAGGTGTCGCTGACTGGCTCGACCCCGGTCGGCAAGCAGCTGCTGCATCTGTGCGCCGACGGCGTGAAGAAGGCGACGATGGAGCTTGGCGGCCACGCGCCGGTTCTGGTGTTCGAGGATGCCGATGTCGAGACCGCTGCCGCGGCCTGCGCGCGCGGCAAGTTCCGCAACTGCGGGCAGGTCTGCGCATCGCCGAGCCGTTTCTACGTGCAGGATGCGGCCTATGACCGCTTCGCAAAAGTGTTTGTCGACGTTGCCAGGCAGTTGAAGATTGGCCGCTTTAATGAGGACGGCGTGACGCTCGGCCCGATGGCCAACGCACGCGGGCTGGATCACGCCAAGAAGCTCGTTGCGGATGCAGTCGAGAAGGGCGCCAAGCTGTTGACCGGAGGCAGAGTGCCGGCAGGATTCCTGCGCGGTTATTTCTACGAGCCGACCGTGCTCGGCGAGGTGCCGGATGAAGCGCGGATCATGCAGGACGAGCCGTTCTCGCCGATCGCTCCGATTGCGCGTTTCAAGACTTTCGAAGAGGTGATAGAACGTGCGAATGCAACACCTTTCGGCCTGACCGGCTATGTGTTCTCGCGAAACCTGCGGACAGCAACCCTGGCCGCGGAGGCGCTGGAAGTCGGCATGGTAGGCGTGAACGAAGTCGGCATCGCTTCCGCGGAATCGCCGTTTGGCGGCATCAAGGAAAGCGGCATGGGGCGCGAAGGCGGCAGCATTGGCATCAAGGATTACCTCGAGGCCAAGTTCATCAAGACACGTCTGATCTAGGACACAAACGACAATGAGCGATGAGACTGTCCGTGGTTTTGCCAACGGATTGACGAATTACGGCGACAAGGATTTCGCGCTTTATTTGCGCAAGTCGTTTGCCCGGTCGATGGGATATTCGAATGAAATGCTGGCGCGGCCGACAGTTGGCATCGCCTACACGCAATCCGGATTCAACAACTGCCATCGGCATTTTCCTGAAATGCTTGATGCGGTGAAGCGCGGTGTGATCGCGGCAGGCGGTCTGCCGGTCGAGTTTCCCACAGTTTCGCTCGGCGAGGTGTTTCTCAACCCGACCAGCCTGCGGTTTCGCAACCTGATGTCGATGGACACCGAGGAGATGATCCGCGCTCAGCCGATGGACTCGGTCGTGCTGATGGGTGGGTGCGACAAGACCGTGCCCGCGCAGTTGATGGGCGCGTTGTCGGCGGGCCGGCCCGCAATCCAGCTCGTCGGCGGGCCGATGATGACCGGCCGACACAAGGGCGAGCGGCTTGGTGCCTGCACGGACTGCCGCCGCTTCTGGGCGCAATATCGCGCGGGTACGGTTGATGATCGCGAGATCAACCAGATCGAAGGCCGTCTTTCCACCACCAGCGGCACCTGCGCGGTGATGGGGACAGCTTCGACCATGGCGTGCATCGCCGAGGCGCTCGGCATGATGATTCCGGGCACGGCTGCGATCCCCGCAGTTCATGCCGATCGCCTGCGCGCGGCGGAAGCAAGCGGCATCGCCGCTGTGGGATTGATCGGCAGCGGGCGGACACCCGACAAGATCATCACTGAAAAATCGGTCGAGAATGCACTGCGTGTGCTGCTGGCTATCGGCGGCTCGACTAACGCGATTATTCATCTCACGGCCATCGCAGGCCGTGCGGGCATTCCGGTTTCGCTGAAGCGGCTGAACGAGCTGTCCGATACGACGCCGGTGCTGGTCAACCTGAAGCCGACCGGCTCCAATTACATGGAGGATTTCTTCGCGGCCGGCGGCGTCGGCGCAGTGCTTCGCGAACTCAAGGACAATCTTCATCTCGACTGCCTGACGATTACCGGCGAGACACTCGGAGAGCGTCTTGCAGCCGATGATGGCTGGGTTGACCGCGAGGTCATTGCAAGCGCGGGCGAACCGCTTGAACCGGTCGGCGGCCTCGTGGCCTTGTTCGGCAGTCTCGCGCCGAAGGGCGCGATCCTGAAACGCTCGGCGGCCGATGAAAAGCTGTTCGAGGGCGAGGGCCGGGCCGTGGTCTTCGACTCGCTCGAGGACATGGCGAACCGGATCGACGATCCAAACCTCGATGTGAATCCCGACGACTATCTTGTGCTGCAGAATGCGGGGCCGTTTTCGGCAAGCTGCATGCCGGAAGCCGGTTACATTCCGATTCCGAAGAAACTTGCGTCCAAGGGCGTCAAGGATATGGTGCGCCTGTCGGACGCCCGCATGAGCGGCACGGCGTTCGGTACCGTCATTCTCCACATCACGCCGGACACGGCATCGGGCGGCCCGCTGGCTTTTGTCCGCAACGGTGATCGAATTCGATTGTCGGTGAAGAACCGCGCGATCGACCTTCTCATCTCTCCCGAGGAATTTGCCAAGCGCAAGGCGGCAGCGGGTCCGTTCAAGCCGCCGGTGCCGGAGCGTGGATACGGAAAACTCTACGCGCAGGAAATTCTCGGCGCGGATGAAGGTTGCGACTTCAAATTCCTGAAGCCGTCAAAGGGTGCCTGACGACATCTGATCTGCAGGTCGCAAGACCGTTATGGGCCGCCCATCATGCATGGGCGGCCCATTTGTTTTGGGGCGCCTCTATCGAGGTCAGCTCAATCTGAATATCGAATGGCCTGCACAGTCGGCCATTGCACCAGCCGTGCGGTATAAGATTAATGCAAAATAGATGTTTTGACCTGATTGTATGCAATCGAAGCTGATTCCTCGCATGGCGAGGTATTGGGCAGGTTTCGCCGGCTTTGCCGGACCAACGTCACGGATTGAAATCCAAGGATACTTCTTATGGGCGCACCTTTCAAAATGGCTCCGATTGCACTGGCTGCATTCATGGCCGTTCTGCCCGCGGCTCATGCCGAGGATGGCGTTTCAGCTGACAAGATCGTGCTCGGCCAGGCAGCGGCGCTGACCGGCCCGGCAGCAGCCCTGGGGCAGGGGATGAAGGTGGGCCTCGAAGCTGCATTCGCCGAAGTGAACAAGGCCGGCGGCATCAAGGGCCGCAAGCTCGAACTCAAGAGCGTCGATGATGGTTACGAGCCGACACGCTCGATTGGGGTGGTCAAGAAGCTGCTGAATGAAGACAAGGTCTTTGCGATCATCGGCACCGTCGGAACGCCGACCGCCGCTGCGATCCTGCCGATTGCGGCCAATGCCGGCGTTCCTGTAATCGGCGCATTCACCGGCGTCGAGTTTCTCCGCGAGCCCTATAAGCCTTTGGTGATGAACGTTCGTGCCTCCTACTATCAGGAGACGGAGGCGATGGTCGAGCATCTCACCAAGGATCTCGGCTACACTCGCATCGGCATCATGTATCAGGATGACGGCTACGGGCAGGCAGGCCTCGCCGGATTGCAGCGTGCGCTGGCAAAGCGCAACCTCAAGCTCACCGGCGAAGGGACATACGAGCGCAACACGGTCGCGATCAAGAGTGCGCTGCTCGCGGTGCGGAAAGCCAAGCCCGAGGCCGTGGTAATGATCAGCTCCTACAAGCCGGCGGCTGCATTCATCAAGCTGGCGCGCGAGATCAAGTTCGATCCGACCTTCGTCAACGTTTCCTTCGTCGGCTCCGATGCTCTTGCCAAGGAGCTTGGCTCCAATGGTGCAGGTGTGGTCGTGACGCAGGTGGTGCCGTTCCCGCTGGACAGCAAGATACCCGTGGTCGCCCGCTATCAGGCTGCGCTCAAGGCCGTCGCGCCGGATGCCAAGCCTGGCTTCGTATCGCTGGAGGGTTATCTGGTCGGCCGTACATTGATCGCCGGGCTTGAGAAGATCGACGGTGCGCCGACCCGCAAGGGATTGGTCGAGGCGGTGCAGAAGGCGAGCCCGATCGATTTCGGTGGCATGAAGCTATCCTACAGCACCACCAATAATCGGGGCTCCGACCATGTGTTCCTGACGGTGATTCAGGCTGACGGCAGCCTGAGGGCGGTCGATCGCTTGGAAAAAGCAGGAATGTGAGGCGAGAGCCTCAGTCAATATCGCGACAATAGGTAAGGCACGAGCTTCGGGGGACAAGATGAAGGCGGCAATGTCGAAACTGCACTTTGGATTGCGAGGCCGTCTGTTCACGGCGTTCGGATTGGTCGCGGCATTGACCGTGGTTGCAAGCCTGAACGCGATCATCTCCTATGTCAGCCTTGGCCATTCTCTCGGCGTTATCGCCGATCAGAGTCTTCCGGAATTGACGCGATCTTCCAGCGTCATCAAGGCGGCTGGCGATGTCGGCGCAGCCGCTCCGAGCCTGCTTGCCGCGGCGAACAGCGCCGAGCGCAACGATGCTCTAAAGGCGCTTGCGGCGGCGCGCGAGGAAATGAAACACAGCATCGGTCTGCTGGGTGCCGATGATGCCGCCAAGCTCAATGGGACCGCAGGGCGCATTCTCGAAAACCTGACGCTGCTGGAGAAATCCGTGACCGAGCGCCAGTCGATTGCCGAGGCCCGTCATGCCCTGATCGGTGAACTGCGCAAGACGCACCAGAAGCTGGCCGAAAAACTGATCCCGATTGCGGACGATGTTGGCTTCGCGCTCACGATGGCGCTGGAAAAGGCCGCCGACGAGCCGGATCCTGCCACCGTTCACACAACCCTAATGGGGCTGGCCGACAACGAACTCGGCGAGCTTCAGGCGGTGCTGGCGCTGCGTGCCGAGTCCAATCTGATGCTCGGCATCCTCGTCGAGGCCGCGGATCTGGCATCGGCCGATTTGTTGCCGCCGGTGAAGGACCGCTTCAATGCAGCCGCTAATCATATCAACAAGGCGGCGGCGATCCTCAAGAACCCGGAAACGACTAAACTTGTCGGTCAGCTGGTCGCCATCGGCCGTGGCACGAACAATATTTTCGATCTGAAGCAGAAGGAAATCGCGGCAACCAGGGCCGGCGTGGACGTGGTGGCGAAGAACCGCGTGCTTGCAACCGAGTTTGCCAAGGAAGTGGCCGGGCTTGGCCAGCGCAGCGAAACCGCCGCCGCAGGCGCGGTGCAGGCCTCTCAGGCCGAAATCGGCCGGGGCAGGGTTGTCCTGATCGCGATCGCCCTTGCGAGCCTGCTCGCGGCGTTGCTGATCGGCTGGTTCTACGTGGGCCGTGGCGTGGTTCGCCGTCTCGTCGGATTGCAGACGAACATGAAGGCGATCGCCGCCGGAGACCTCGCGGTGGAAGTGGCCACCAAGGGTTCGGACGAAATCGCGGCGATGGGCGAAGCCCTTCAGGTGTTCAAGGACAATATGGCGGAATCCAACCGTATGCGTGCCGAACGCATCGAAGGTGAGAAGCGCGCGGCGGCCCAGCGCCGCAGCGAGATGTCCCAACTCGCCGATGAATTCCACGCCGCGGTCGGTGAGATCGTGCAAACAGTGTCGTCGGCTTCGACCGAACTCGAGGCTTCCGCGCGGACGCTGACCTCCACCGCCGCGGAGACTCAGCAGTTGTCGGCCATGGTTGAAACCGCGTCCGGCGATGCATCCAAGAACGTGGATTCCGTCGCGGCTGCCGCCGAGGAGATGACGGCCTCGATTGCCGAGATCAACCGCCAGGTGCAGGAATCCAATCGCATCGCCTCCGACGCTGTGCATCAGGCCGAAGTCACCGATGTCCGCATCAACGAATTGTCCAAAGCGGCGACGCGGATCGGCGACGTCATCAATCTCATCACCTCCATCGCGGAACAGACCAATTTGCTGGCCTTGAATGCGACCATCGAAGCGGCCCGTGCGGGTGAATCCGGCAAGGGATTTGCCGTCGTCGCGCAGGAGGTGAAGTCACTGGCGACCCAGACCAGCAAGGCGACCAACGAGATCAGCTCCCAGATCGCGGAGATGCAGGTGGCGACACAGGAATCGGTCGGCGCGATCAAGCAGATCGGCACCACCATCAACCGCATTTCGGAGATTGCGTCGGTGATCGCGGATTCGGTCGGGCAGCAGGGCAGCGCGATCCAGGAGATCGTCCGGAGCGTGCAGGGCGCGGCACGGTCTACCAGCGATGTTGCCAGCAACATCACCGAAGTGAACAAGGGCGCGAATGAAACGAGTTCGGCATCGTCGCAGGTGCTGTCGTCGGCGCAATCCCTGTCCGGCGAAAGCAACCGCCTCAAGCTGGAGGTCGACCGCTTCCTGGAGACGGTCCGCGCCGCGTGACGGCGCGGGCGGCCGGCTGCGGTTTCCTCGATACATGGGTATCCAACCTGGTTTCCGGGCTCGCGGCTGCGGGCCTGGCTGCTCGGCGTAACTCACTCATTTCGCTGATATTTCAGTACAATTTCGCGTATAAAACCAGCTTTGATGGTTGAAACCCCGGCGCGGTGCCTATAGACAGCGCGTGGTGCGGAATTGCTCGCAGGCCGGGGCTGCCGCGCTCAAATCCCGTCTCGGGATGTTTGCCTGTGATTGTTGGGGCGTAGCCAAGCGGTAAGGCAGGGGATTTTGATTCCCCCATTCGGAGGTTCGATCCCTCCCGCCCCAGCCAAGCAGTGCATTATTGAGAGAATTTTCTTCTTTGGTGTGAGAAATGCCTGCCAATGGTGGGCTTTTGAAGGTGCGGAATCTCTACAGAGTACGGAATCGAACCATCATCTTCCGAAATCGGCCGACATTCTCCATCTAACTATTGAAAAATTCCCTTTTTCTGGAGACTCGCGCCAGAGACCGAAGAATAAAACTACTGCGCGGTAGAGGCGGCAGTGGAAAGCGTACCAAACCCGCAGTTTCCGCGCTCGCAGCGCCTTCTGAGCCTGACGGGATTCGAACCGCGGAATGCCGTTTGGCGTCATGTGGAAATGCCGATTGGCTTTTAGGGACTGATCAACAAATTAGTGCGGCCGAGTATAACCTTCGCACTTCAGAAAGTTTTTCATAAACTGTCAAAGTCGGTGGAGTGAGTGCTCGCCGAAGCCGACCCCATTGATGTGCAAGCTGCGGTTTCACTCAGCTTTCGCGAATCGTTCGCGATGATCTTGCGCTTTGTATCGAGAAGTTGATGGTGCGGGAAGAAACACAAGATTCTTAGCTGTGTATGGTTTTCGCCGCCATGTTGAAATGGCGCATTGCGGCAGTCTGCTGGAGTTGGGGGCGATTCCTCAACAGCGGAGGTCACAATTATTTATCACAACGGACATCGATGAAGCGATTTTTCTGGCCGATCGTTTACTTATCATGTCGAATTTTCCGTTACGATTACGGCAGGTCATCGAGGTCGATCTGCCACGCCCGCGTCGGTTGGCCGATGTCGTTACAAGTGACGCGGCGAACCAATTAAAAATGACTGCACTTTCGATGTTACACGAGGAGGCTTTAAAATCGTTTGCAGTTGGAAATCAGTCGGCAGATCATTTCATCGAGTCTTATAAACAACGTTATCGGTCTGTGAACTGAAGATAGGCTCCTTCATACCGGTTCTCCTATAATTTCCTTGCCAGGAGAACTCTGAAAGTAGGCCAAAAGGAGCTGGGAGACATGCGTACTCGAAATGGAGCCAGGGGGATGGAGTCGCATAGCTCGATCAGATTCACGCAATAAAGGCTAAGCGATCAGTTCGCGTCGAGGATTCAGCCGGACGATTAGGTCGTGTTCAGCTCAATCGCGAACCGCTACAAATAGGCCCGCAGACAAAGCCCATTCGCCAGAATCGCAGTGGTTAGCACCACGGTAATGAGGTCTTGGAGGCGGGAGCCTGGTTGTTCTGTGTGGTATCTCCGCTCGCTCGCGACCTAAGGCGAGATTCCACTACCATTCAGATAAAATTGCGAGTGAGCATTGGCTCGGTCGCGGGTTCTATTTTGAGCCAGGATGGACGTCGTTTAGCCGAGCGACGCTCAGCATCCCGAGTTAAACCTAAGAATGTGCTGGACGACTTGATCGGGCTTTTCCTGCTGTATCCAGTGGCCAGCATCGTCAATGAAGTGACACGCCTCCATCTTCGTACATGACTCGTGCTGCATTTTCTCAACGCCGTGCGGTACTTGGTAGCTGCCCCAATCCTGTCGGCCGGCGATGAAAATCGACGGGACATCGATTGTACGACGTCCGAACAGAGAAAGGCCGCTGCGCAGGCTTCCATCCATGCGTGTGCGATACCATTGAAGGCCGCCCTGGAAACCAGTTCGCTGATATTCCTGCACATAGACATCGAGCTCAGTATCCGTCAGCCACGTGCAGGATGCAACTTCGGCAGCCGACGGCATTTCCTCGGCACAGGTTTCTGCCATATTCCGGTTGAGATCCATTATGTAATAAGTTGGTAGTTTGGAGAGTTCTTCCGCTGTCCATGATTGCAGGAGAAACGGATTGTTGCCCTGCCAGTCCGCGCTTTTGTGATGATAATAAGCGCGCAGAAATGCGTGAAGTCCTTGGGATGGCGTTGCCATATCCTGGTCGGCATCGCGCGATGCGTAATAAAGATGATAGTGTTTGCGCGGGCGGGTAAGTTGGGCCAGATCTCGATGAATTGCTTCTTGAGATGGTGGCAGAATCGGGCCCGAAGCGAGAGCTTCCGCCTGCCGCGAGAATGGCGGAGCAAACGGCGTGCTCATCATTACGACTGACTGAAAAATGTCGGGGCGGGCGAGCGCGCAGCTTGCTGCAATGGATGATCCGTAATCGTGTCCGACAATACCTGAAACCGTCGTGCGACCAAGCGCTGCAACGAGCCAGACGATATCCGTGACGAGATTAAGAATGTGAAACGGCGACAGATCGTCATCGTAGGCGATCGGTGCCTGAAGTGTGCGGCCATATCCACGTTGATCCGGTGCGACCACATGATAGCCGGCCTCAGCCAGCGGCAGCATGATCTTGCGCCAAGAATAGGCGAGTTCGGGAAAACCGTGAAGCAGAAGCATGCAGGGGCGCGGTTGACCGACATCATAGCCTGCTTCCAGGATGTGCATCCTAAGGCCGTTGACATCTTCAACGAAGCGAGAACGTACTCCTGTGGGCAGGCAATCGCCTCCCAGAGGATCAAGCTGAACTAAACTCATGATAATCACCTTTGGTGATCAATGGTACGTCGCAATAAAAATGGCGGATGAGTTTTCATCCGCCATTTGCATTCTACGCTTGAGCCAGATCTTCGGGATGTAGCGGCATACCGATCTCGCGCAGGATTGATTGCAGGCTTTCAGTCGGAACATGGCGAACGGTAGTGTTCGAGCCAACCGCGATACTTGCAGCGATGCCAGCAGCCTGACCGGTCGCCATGCAAGCTGGCATATTGCGGCTGCGCCCATGGGCACCATGATCGGCTGAGATGCAGCGGCCAGCTACCAGCAACTGCTCGACACCTTTTGGCACCATGCAGCGGTAGGGAATTTCGTAGGGCTTCAACCCCTGGAAATCAACATCCTCGCCCTTGGGGGCGTGAATATCGAAAGCGGACACGTCCACACCGATTGTGTCGTCGAACGGCCTGCCGTGCATCACGTCCTCAGTGGTAAGCGTGTATTCCCCCTCGATATGGCGTGTTTCGCGCACTCCCAGAACAGGTGCAATCTGCGAGATGCGCGCTTTTTCGAACCCCGGTACCTTCTCGATGAGGAATTTGGCGTAATCCTCAATTTGTCGATAGCACTCTATAATGGCGCCACTGAATTCTACCGGAGAGAACACATCGACATTGAGGACACGCGTTGCATTGACATACATCAGGCCATTGGCGGTCTTTAGAGTAATATTTTCCCGCGGCAGATCGGCGCCTGTTTCCCTTTTGTAGGCTTGAACTGTCTTGTTGAATCCGGTCAGCCACAATCCGTAATCAAGCTGTGCATCGTCGTCCGGTATAGCCTGTGCGGGAATATCGTCGGTCGTGCGCGCCCAGCGCGCAAGTTTCACCAGATCGACATCGGCCATGGTGAAATAGATGCCGACAGGCTGCATCTTGAGATCTTCACCTTCTTCGCCGGAGCCCATGACGAAAGGTGCGCCAGCTGCGGCGGCCACGTCGCCATCAGCCGAACAGTCAATGACGACTTTCGCGCCGATGAACGAGCGACCAGACTTGTTCTCAACCACGACGCCGATGATGGTGTTGCCATCCATGATTGGGCGCGACACCAACGTTTCGAACAAAATCTGAACGCCTGAATCTGCACACAGGCGCGTCAATAGCATCTTCATGATCTCCGGATCGCACGGCGAGGCAATGTTCACGCCGCCCGTTTTTGTTTTAGCGACGTAATCTGCACCAGCAGCTCCGGTTGACCGCGCCAGATTCCATATTTCAAGCGGAAGGCCGCCGAGCAGGGCCCCGGATGGCTTCGTATTGAGTCCGAGGGTGAGATTGCCGCCCAATGAGCCAAACCGTTCGATCAGAACGACCCGTTTGCCTTGCCGCGCCGCCGCGATAGCGGCTAGCGGGCCGGTGGTTCCACCTCCGACAACGGCAATATCAACATCCATCAGGACCGGAATCTGACGCGCCGGTTCTTCGATCTTCCGCATTGTTTACTCCCTGGACATTCGGCTGTGTCGAGAAGTCCGCTTGACTCTCGAAAACTTTGTGTAGACTGTGTGTATACACAGAGTATGCATAAAGCAACGGGCATGCAGAAATCGAACGGGTTGGCCACAAAAGCCTACCGCAAAGTGCGGGAAGCCATTCTTAGCGGCAAACATCTGCCGGGAGATGCCTTGTACGAGGTTCATCTGGCTGAGCGATACGGCATGAGCCGGACGCCGGTGCGCGAGGCATTGCAGGTGCTGGCGCGAGAAGGTTTTGTCGATGCGCTGCCGGGGCGTGGCTTTTTGGTTCCGCGCTGGTCACTGCAGGATTTGCGCGAACTTTATGAACTGCGCGAAGCCTTGGAAGGCTTTGCCACAGCCTGTGCTGCGCAACATGCGACTCCTGAAGATATAAAAGAGATCGAGAAGCTGGTCGATGATTACGCGGTGGCGGACGAGTGGGGAGCTCTCCTTCGACTCGGCGATGAATTTCATAACAAGATCATCGCGTGCGGCCGCAACTCTCGTCTGATCCGGACGCTGGATTCTTTGAAAGCGCAAATCAGCATGACGCGCGGAACGCAGCTTCGCGATCTGCAGCGCCGGCGCGATGAATCCATAGATGAGCATCGTGCAATTCTTGATGCCATCATCAAGCATGACACGGAGCTCGCTGAGCAAAAAGCCAGAACCCACATCCGATCGTCTTACAAGAATACGTTGCGTGCCTTTCAACTTGGTTCCGGCTGAGTTGGGAGTTCGCGATTAGCAATATTTTGAAGTCAAGAGAATCGAAAAGATTCCGTGAGTTAACAGTTGAGGAAGGAAATAAAATGAAGATCTTCACTAAAGCGATTGCAGTTGCGGCAATGACTCTGTCGGCGCATTTGGCGTCGGTCGCTCTCGCTCCTGCGGCTCCGGTCAAAGGTATCGAAAAGCCAAACATCAAGATCGGCGTCGGAAGCAAAAACGGCTTCTTCTTTCTTGCGGCCCTGATTGCAGACGCAAAGGGCTATTACAAGGATGAGGGGCTGAATGTCGAAGTTATCGATCTCGGTTCAGGCGGAAAGGCGCTTGAAGCTCTGGTCGGCGGTAGCGTTGATACCATCTGCGGGGCTTTCGACCATGTCGTCCAATTAAGGTCGAAGAACGTCGCCCTGCAATCTTATGTCCTGCAAAGCCGGTTGCCGGATTACGCTTTCGGACTCGTGAAATCAAAAGCGGCGAATTATAAATCGCCTGAGGATCTTCGCGGAATGAAGTTTGGTGTGTCGTCGCCTGGTTCGGGCAGCGATATGTTCCTCAAGCTGTATCTTGCAAAACATGGGATCAAGGCCAGTGACGTTCCTACTGTGACGGTGGGTCTGGGGCCCACGGCGATTGCAGCGGTTCGCTCGGGGCAGATCGATGGCATTGCTAACAATGATCCCGTGCTTGGCATCCTTGAGCAGGCGGGCGATATCGTGATCATCGGCGATGGTCGTACAGAAAAGGGAGCGACGGAAGTTTACGGTGGTCCGTACCCGACTGCAGCCATGATCTCGTATCAGGATTTCATCAAAAAGAATCCGAAGACGATTCAGGCTCTGACGAACGCTTCGGTCCGTGCACTGAAGTGGATGAGCAAGGCGACTCCGGACGACATTATTAAAGTAATGCCGCCCCAGTTTTCTCAGCCGAACCCGGAAGTCACAAAGAAGATTCTGGAAAAGCTGCTGCCGACCTATTCCAAGGATGGAGTATTCCCGGACAACAGTGCGGAAATTGCGTTCAACGCGCTTGGGCCGTATGTAAAGAACATTGCAGCGGCGAAGGGACAGCTTGATCAGACCTTCACGAATAAGTTTGTGCAGTCCGCTGGCGACGGCAACTGAGCGCACTTTGAAAACATGACAATGGGACTTGTGGAGACCGTCACGATGGCCGATGCGATTGCGATTCAATCGGCGCCGGCCATCGCCTTCAAAGGCATAACCTGCTGCTTTCCGAAAGCGACCGGGAAACGCAGGGCTGGGGCGGAGGTCTATACGGCCGTGAAGGACGTATCCCTCGAGATCAGAGAGGGCGAGTTCGTCTCCGTTGTAGGGCCGACCGGTTGCGGGAAGTCCACTCTTCTCAATGTCGCAGCCGGGCTGATCGCACCGACCAGCGGAACCGCCGAAATCTTCGGGGCTCCGCTGCGGGGCGGCATCAACCGCGATGCGGGCTATATGTTTCAAGCCGAGTCGTTAATGGCCTGGCGAACGGCTCTCCAGAACGTCATGGTTGGCTTGGAGTACAGAGGCGTGAGTGCAGCTGAGGCACGCGAGCGCGCCATCAGTTGGCTTGCGAAAGTTGGCCTGGCTGGCTTCGAAGACAGATATCCGCATCAGCTATCTGGTGGCATGAGGAAGCGTGTCTCGCTAGCTCAGATGCTGGTGCTTGATCCGCGGATCGTGCTTCTGGATGAGCCCTTCAGCGCACTCGACGCACAGACGCGCGTACTGATGGAAAACGAACTGCTTGGGCTCTGGGCGGCCAACCAGAAGTCAGTGCTTTTCATTACCCACGATCTCGAGGAGGCTATCTCCATGTCGGATCGTGTCGTCGTTTTGTCCGCTGGCCCGGCGGCGCATCCGATCGCTGAATTCGAGATTGATCTGCCGCGACCGCGTGATGTTTCTGAGATAAGACTGACCGAGCAATTTCTGAAGTTACATCACGAAATATGGAGTGTGATGAAAGAAGAGGTTCTGAAGGGTTATGCTCAAAGCAAACGCTAACGTTCAACGCGGCTCTGTCGACAGCGGGATCAGCGCTACTGCGCGCCTTCGTATCATGCAGGCGGCCATGTTCATCGGCCTTATATCTCTCTGGTATGTTCTCACAGAGACAGAGATCCTGCCGACGTTTTTCTTCGGTCAGCCGATCGAAGTGTTCAAATGTGTCGTGCAGTGGTTTATAACGGGTGAAATATTTTATCACCTGTGGGTCACGTTGGTTGAAACAGTACTTGGGTTTGTGATCGGGTCCTCATTGGCGCTGGTATGCGGATTGTGGTTCGCACTGAGTCCGACGGCGTCGGCGCTATCGGATCCATACATCAAGGCCATTAATGCGATGCCTCGTGTTATTCTAGCGCCGATATTTTCGCTTTGGTTCGGACTCGGTATCTGGTCCAAAGTCGCGCTCGGGGTCACGCTGGTTTTCTTTGTAGTGTTCTTCAACGTCTACCAGGGCGTTAAGGAAGTCAGCCCCGTTGTGCTGTCGAATGCACGCATGCTCGGCGCGAGTCGCGGGCAATTGTTGCGGACAGTCTATCTGCCCTCAGCAACGAGCTGGGTGTTTTCAAGCTTGCACACGTCGGTCGGCATGGCCTTTGTCGGCGCAGTCGTTGGAGAGTATCTGGGATCGGCCGCCGGTGTCGGATATCTTATCCTTCAGGCAGAAGGCGTGTTCGATGTGAATACGGTGTTCGCCGGCATAGTAGTCCTGACAATGGCTGCGCTGATTCTTGATGCTCTTGTCGGCGTTGTGGAGCAGCGGCTGTTGAGATGGCGTCCAGCGTGAAGGTCATCCACAGCAGAGACGCTGTTGACTCGTTCCCCCGAAACATCGCGATTTTGCGTTAAGGTTCTGTTCTCCCTGCGAGACAGACGATGCATAAAGGTTCGCGGAAGAGCAGATTATTAAGGCTTGAAGCGACACGCCGCCGGGCTTTCGGCCCAGCCATGCTTGCCGATCCTGTTGAAACCGGCACAACGATTAAACCCGGATGATCTTGCTTTCGTCGAAATGATCGAGAGCAGGGCCGCTTCGCTCACGGTTATACCCGCGGATATTCGATGCCGGCCTTGTATCCCGCAAATGGGCGGCTCTTACGGCGAGGCTATTTCTAGGAGATTGATTTTGCGTGGGTGCTCCTGAAGTCATCGGGCATCTCTGGCCTCTAAAAATATTCCCGTTTAAGAGGCACAAGCCGGGGGCAAGCGTACGGACTATGTGCGTAGCCTGGACCGCTACATCCCAACGCGATTTTTCAAAATCCGATTTTAGCTTGACAGTCTGTGAAATGACCCCCATTCTTCGGCTAAACCAATGTCAAATTGGTCTAATATTGGCGACAAGCCAAAGTTTTCGGGGAGAAGAACGTTGCATCCAAGCGCATGCGCTAGCTGGAACCGTCAACCCTGCAACTGCCGACGCTAGTCGGAAAAATTGCGGCCTGTGCCTGAGAGCAGGGGCGTTGCTTGGGGCTGATATCACTCAGCACATCAGATTGGGAGGTTTTATGAGCAAGATTAAGAGCCTTGTCCTCGGATCCGCCGCAGCGATTGTTGCGATCGGTGGCGCACAGGCGGCTGATCTTCCGTTGAAGGCCAAAGCGGTCGAGTACGTGAAGGTTTGTTCTCTATACGGGGCTGGTTTCTACTACATCCCGGGCACTGACACCTGTATCCGCATAGGCGGCTATCTGCGCGCGGAAGTTACTCTCAACGGTGCACCATCCGATGCAACTTATTTGAACGGTGATGGCGGCCTCGGCCTCCGCACCGCTGGTCAGTACCAGTCGCGCGCCCGCATCATGATGAAAGTCGACACCCGCACAGCGACTGAATACGGCGTTGTCCGTACCTACGGCGCGTTCGGCCCGCAGTTTTCCTTCGGTGGCACGAATGCAGGCACCGACACCCCCGGCAACGGCAGTCTGCGCGTTGAGGCCGCGTTCGTTCAGTTCGCGGGCTTCACCTTCGGCCGCTCGGCTCCAGCTTACGCTCTGCCGTGGAACGGCGCTCCGGGTAACATCACGACGGCCCTCAGAGGCGGCCCGAGCTGGGATGCTGGCGAGAACAACATCCAATACACTTGGCAGTTCGGTAACGGCATGTCCGCCACCATCGGCGTCGATCAGCAAGAGATGGTCAACCGCGTTGGCGTTCTGCAAGGCGCTCCGACTATATTTGGCGGCATCAGTGCTAACCACTATGCAGCGCCGACCGCTCCGGACATCACCGGCCGTATTCGCCTTGACCAGGCCTGGGGGCTAATTCAGTTGTCGGCGGCGGCTCATCAGGTTACCGGTGACTACTATACTGCCACGGCTGCGGATGGTCACCCGGAGGACAAGTGGGGTTTCGCTGTCACCGGAGGGTTACAGCTTAAGAACCTGCCGACTGGCCCCGGCGATGACATCAAGATGAGCGCAACCTATACCGAGGGTGCACTTCACTATGTGCTCGGCCAAGGTGGTAGCCCGGTCCCAACCAACTTTCAGGTCTTGAATGCTAACACCTTTGCTGGCGTTCCGATCACTGACGCCGTGTACGGAGGTATTGGCAGCAGCCTCGAGCTAACTAAAGCTTACGGTTTCAACGGCGCGTTCAACCACAACTGGAACCGTCACTGGTCGTCCAGTATTTTCGGTTCATGGACCAAGATCGATTACAACGGCGCGGCGACGGCGACGATGTGCGCCGGCGCTTACGGGACTGCCCGGACCGGCGTTAGTGTCTGCAATCCTGACTTTAACATCAGCCAGTTGGGTCTGACCACGACTTGGAAACCGGTGAAGAACCTCGCGTTCGTTGTTGAGGCGATCTGGGCACATATCGATCAAAGCAATTCGGGTTCGCCCACTCTCACCGGCCCCCGAGCTGCGCCTGCAGGCACTTACGCCTACGGTGACACGGACTCCTACTCGGGTATCTTCCGCGTTGACCGCTCCTTCTGATCGTCTCACCTTCGGATGAAACCATCAAACCTAACGAACCTCGGCAGGCAGCTGCCGGGGTTTTTTTGTTTAGTAATGCTCATTGCGAATGGCCAAATCATAAAGGCTTCGATGGCTAATCCGAGACCCTGAACTTACCTGTCCGGCAGGCTGCGACCAGCCTGCATGTTTTCCGAGATGTTCAATGCACGTCTGGTGTTAGCGAGCCAGGGTTGTTTCGATTGTGGAAGCTACAGAGAATAGTTCGGCATCCTTATTTCGAGAGCCCATCAATTGGATTCCGACGGGTAGTCCATTCATGCTCATCAGTGGCAGTGACACGCTTGGCACGCCTAAATAAGAGCAAGGCGTAGCGAAGCCTGGATCGCCAGTCGTTTCGATTCCAACCGGTGCAGGCCCATTTGCGGATAAGGTGATGCAAGCGTCCAGGTTTTCGCTCTTCATGAGATCTTCATAAGCGGCGCGGGTGCTTTCGCGTTCTGAAATTGCATGGCGATATTCATCCACCGTCATCCGTTCCGCATCCTGAAGTCTGGTTCTCATGCTCTCACTGAGCTTCATAGCGTCCATGTCGCTAAAAATATTCAGCGGCCAACGCGATTCCCACGTCACAATCGTTCGAGTGGCCGGGAATACGGATGAAAGGTTTGCCTCAAGAATGCTAATTCCCTCGCTCTCGCGTCGTGTGACGATGTTGATTCCGGTCTTGGAAAGCTGATCGATCCGATCGTGAAAAGCCTGCTGCAAGGCCGGCGCGACTTTTGCCCAATTAGCGGTTTCCACGAAAGCGAGCTTGCTCGGTTTCCTCGGACTTGGCAGATCAAGAGGGCCTTCCAAGCCGGGATATCCTGCATCTCCGCCGACTCGCTGAACGATATTTTGGAGAACACGCCATGCGTCGCGCAATGTTGCCGCGAGAACGCCTTGGCTGCTTTGGCTCATGTGGTCGAGGCTTCCGCCCCGGTTCACCGCACCGAAAGATGGTTTGAAGCCGACCACGCCGCAGTAACTTGCAGGGCGAATGATGGAACCCACGACTTGTGTGCCAAGACCGGCGGGGAAGAAACCGGCGGCAACGCCAGCCGCTGAACCGCTACTTGATCCTCCAGGCGTGCGATTTGAATCCCATGGGTTGCGCGTCTTGCCAGGAAAGGTCGCGGCAAATTCGGTGGTGACAGTTTTACCGAGAATGATGGCGCCGGCTTCTCGGAGAGCCCGAACGCTGGCGGAATCGCGATTAGTTCGCATGCCGGTAAACAGGGGTGAGCCCATGCCTGTCGGCATATTCGCGGTTTCTATGACGTCCTTGATGCCAAGGGGCATGCCGTCAATGCTGGAATGCGGCTTTCCTGCTTTCCAGCGGAGGGATGAGTTTTGAGCCGCTCGGCGGGCTCCTTCAATGTCGAGATACTCGAAAGCTTGAACTTCGGATTCGTAGCGGTCGATTTGACCGACGCATCTTTCAAGAAAATTAGAGGGCGAGTCCTCGCCGCTCTGAAAGTCAGAGACGGCGGCGGCGAAACTAGCATCGTGTAGGGGCAACGGCGTCTCCAAGAAGTCGTTTTGAAGTTGTGTGATGGATTCCGATTTTCCGGAGGCCGTTTTAACTTGACAGCTTCTGGAGAGGCCTTCATTCTTAGGCGCAACCAATGTTAAATTGGTATAATATTGGCGGCAAGCCAAAGTTTTTCAGGGAGAAGATTGTTGGGTCCAAGCGCCTGCACTAGCTGGAACCCTCACCCCTGCAACTACCGATGCTCGTCGGAAAAGATTGCGACCCAGACAGCACGGGCGGCAACTCCTGATGCTGATCTTTCCGCGTTCTGAAGATCATGAGATTTTCGCGATGCTGTAAATGCAACTCGCGAATTTTGTAAAAGAAACGAGAGGCTGACACGTAAGTCGGCTGTAGGGGGATGTGATGAGTAATGAAGCAGGAAATGCACCTTCGGTTTCAGGCACCGCTTCGAACAGCCCGAATCGCTGGTTGCAGCTTGTGATGGGAATTGGCTGCATGGCGATGGCGGCCAACATGCAGTTTGGCTGGACGTTATTCGTCGATCCGATTGATCAAAAACATCATTGGGGCCGCGCCGCCATCCAGTTGGCTTTTACCATCTTCATTTTTACGGAAACCTGGCTTGGGCCGATTGAAGGCTGGTTCGTCGATAAATACGGCCCTCGCGTCGTTATCGTTTTCGGCGGATTCGTCGGCGCGCTGGCCTGGGTTCTGAATTCGTACGCAGACTCGCTTTTCCTGCTTTATGTGGGCGCTGTTCTCGGCGGAATCGGCGCAGGCTCTGTATTCGGAACGTGTGTCGGTAATGCGCAGAAGTGGTTTCCGGATCGTCGCGGCCTCGCTGCCGGTGCAACGGCATTCGGTTTTGGTGCTGGCTCGGCCGTCACGATCATTCCTATTGCCAAGATGATTGCTTCCAGAGGCTATGAAGCTGCGTTCTTCAATTTCGGAATAGGGCAGGGACTTGTCATCATCGTGCTCGGCCTCTTGATGATCAAGCCGCCTTATTTGGCGCCGGGGCAAAAAAAGAAGCTCCATCTGCCGCAATCGACGGTGAATTATACGCCGGGCCAGACTCTTCGAAGCGCGACTTTCTGGCTGCTGTATTTGATTTTTGCACTGGTTGCCGTTGGCGGACTCACGGCAGCATCGCAGATTGCGCCGATCGCGCACGACTATAAAATTGCTGGCATTCCGGTCAGTCTTTTCGGCCTGCAAATGGCTACGCTCACGTTCGCCATTTCGCTGGACCGTATTTTCGACGGGGTCGGTCGTCCGATTTTCGGCATGGTCTCTGACATCATCGGCCGCGAGAATACGATGTTCGTGGCTTTCAGTGTCGGAGCAGTCATGCTCTGGATACTCTCCGCGTACGGACACAATCCTGCGGTGTTCGTTATCGCGATGGCGGTCTACTTTGGAGTATTCGGCGAGATCTACAGTCTGTTTCCGGCAACGGTGGCAGATACGTTCGGCCCTAAATACACCACGACTAACATCTCGATGCTTTATACAGCCAAGGGCATGGCGGCATTACTGGTGCCGGTTGGAAGCCTCCTAGCTAAGAACTACAACTGGCAGCTGGTATTCCTCATCGGCGTAACCTTCAATGCCGTTGCGGCCTTATTGGCGCTGTTTGTTTTGAAGCCATTGCGCCGCAACCAAATCCAGCAAGGCAATGTCGTGGCGTCCGAAAACCTGTCGAGCGCGACGTTGCTGCAAAAGTCGAGTATTGTTTGAGGCCGGCTGAATAAGAAGGGCGCAGCACCAAAGATCGTGATGCTGCGCCCTAACTGTATTGTTACTAGAGTAACTGGCGGGCATCAGTGTAGTTTTTGAAGTTAATCAGGATATATATTTCCTGGTCAGGGGTTGATGGCGGCGGGGCGCTATTATATTACCGAAATCCGGTTGGTTTTATGTGGCCTTTGAGAGCTTCGGATGTCGTCGCCGCAATTGATCGATCGCCTTCGTGGGCATTTCCAGAGCCATAGCGACGCGCTCGATAAGCCATTGGGTACAGAGCGTGAGCTTGCCCAAATGTTGGGCGTTAGTCGTAGCGCGATTCGCATAGCGCTGGCCCAGCTTGAAGAAGAAGGCGTGATCTGGCGTCGCCAAGGCAAGGGCACGTTTCTGGCGCCGGCAGGTATATCGTTTGCGCCAAGTCTTGAACGCCTGTCCAGCCGCACGAATTTCTTCGAAGTGATGGAGGCGCGGCTCTATCTGGAGCCCATTCTCGTGCAGCTTGCCGCCATGCGTGCAACGGCGGAGCAGGTAGCGATGATTGAACGCACCGCCCAGAGAACGGCGAACCATCCACCAGGAACGACAGACCGCGAAGTTGTACTTTGGGATGGCGCGTTTCATCGCTCCATTGCGGAGGCGGCTGGCAACCGGCTTCTTCTCGATATCTTTGAACTCGTTGAGACGATACGCAGAGATGAGAGTTGGGTTGTTTATCGGGCCAAGGGTCGAACCCCCGAAACGGCTGCAGTGGCTGCCCGCCAACATCTTCAAATCAGCGCGGCAATTGCCTCTCGATCCGCAGTGGCTGGTGCGAATTTGATGCGCGAGCACATTCGCGCGTTGCAGCGTCGCTTGGCGGGAGCCATGGAACACGAGCTGGAAGCATCTGAATAAATTCAGATCGTTTTTCTGTTGGCAGCGATCGCTTGTGAGCTGTCCCGAATCTCTTGCTGCTCTTTTCAAGGCATCTAGCACTCCACAAGTTTCGTTCACAATGATTCGTGAGCGTTGCCGCTTTCGGCTTGATAAACCAATTTAACAATGGTTATTACTGAAATAGGAGCACTTCCTGGGAAGTCGTATGGGCATTCCAAGTAAAAAATAGGTCGAGGACACAGTGGGCGATAACAAAATCGAAATATCGCATCTTGAGCGCATCTGCTCATCGGCACTCGAAAGCGTTGGCGTGCCATCTGACGATGCTTCGTTGACTGCGCGCCTGCTTGTGCGGAGCGAGGCTGAAGGTGCTGCTAGTCATGGACTCTTGCGGCTGCCACCCCTCCTCGAGCGAATTGGGCAGGGATCGGTTAAGCCGGTAACGGCGATGGCAGTCGTGAAGGAGAGTCCTACAACTGCGATTCTCGATGCTGCTGACGGCATTGGACAAGTCGCCGGTTATCGCGCGATGGAGCTTGCTGTCCAGAAGGCAACATCCGCTGGTCTTGGCGCCGTGACCGTTATCAATGGCGGCAATTTCGGGCGTGCCGGTCATCCTGCCTCGCTTGCCGCAGATCACGGCATGATTGGCATTGCTGCAAGTAACGCCTCGCCCCGGCTCGTTCCGAATGCAGGCATGAAGCCCATGCTTGGAAATAATCCTTGGGCCGTTGCGATTCCCACGGACGGCGTGCCTATCGTGGTGGATATGGCCAACAGCATCGTCGCGAACGGAAAAATTCGTGCAGCCAAGAATGAAGGACAATCCATTCCGGAAGGCTGGGCGACTGATGCGTCGGGAAATGCAACGACCGATCCGGCGGCGGCGCTGAAGGGTGCTCTGATCGCGTTCGGCGGCTACAAAGGTTGGTCGTTGTCGTTGATTGTCGACATGTTGACAGGCGTTTTGTCAGGCGGAGCTTTTGCGGACGATGTTGGCTCACCGGACGATACGTCCCGCCCTCAGAAGTCATGCTACTTCTTTCTCGCGATTAATGTTCGTCATTTCATGGATGTTGAGCAATTCAAGGGCCGCTCCAAGGAGTTGCTGAAGCGTCTCAAGGCCGCTTCGGACAAGGATGTTCGCATTCCCGGCGAGAACAGCAGCCACAACCATGCCGCTTCCGTGAAGAACGGAATTCCGGTGCGGCCATCGGCGATCAAATCCCTGGATGAGATTTTTAAGAGAGTCGGGCTGCCGGGTTGGGACGCCGTATTGGAGCGGACCAAGTAGCCGAACGGCGTCACCTTACCATCGAATGAATCCCGTCCAGCAATTCAGTAGGAGCGTATAGTGTCCCAATTAGTCTTCATTAACGGGAAGGTCATCACGTTTGACGGCGATGACCGGATTGCGAGCGCTGTCGCGATCCAGGACGACCGTATCGCTCTTGTTGGCTCGGATAGCGATGTTCGTGGCGCTTATGCCAAAGCCGATCGCGTTGTCGATCTCAAGGGGCGCGTACTCGTGCCGGGCTTGACGGATGGTCATGCTCATCTGGATCGCGAAGGCCTGAAGGATGTGTACCCCTCTCTCGGCCGTGCGACGTGCATTGATGACATTCTCGAGGTCATTGCCCGGGAAGTAAAAAATAAGAAGCCCGGCGAATGGGTCGTCACGATGCCGGTTGGGAAACCGCCGACCTATTGGAAGGTGGAGGAAGGTCTCAAGGAAGGCCGTTATCCGACGCGGTGGGATCTCGATAAAGTTTCTCCGGATAACCCTGTCTACATTCGTCCTGCTTGGGGATACTGGAGTCATTTGCTGCCTGTTGTGTCTGTTGCCAACAGTCGCGCTTTGGAGATTGCCGGACTGAACAAGAGCAGCGTGCCTGCTGCGGAAAGCATCGAATACGATCGGGATGAGAAGGGCGAGCTTACCGGAATTTTTCGCGAGAAAAATTTCATGCCGGTCATGGAGTTGACCGTCTTCAACATGATGCCGCGATTTACACACCTTCACCGCGTGCAGAGCATTCGGAATTCAATGAAGGCGTACAATGCCTTTGGCACGACAGCTGTCTTCGAGGAGCACGGCGTATCGGGTGAAGTGATTGCGGCCTACCAGGAAATAAACGAAAACGAAGAGCTGACGGTTCGTGCACGGTTGTCATACAGCCCAAGCTGGACCGATTGTCAGGAGTTCTCAAACAGCTGGCTGATCGACAAATGGGCCGGAATGCTGCGGGGACGCGGCTTTGGAGACGAGCATCTGCGTCTGATGGGCTTTTTCGTCTCACCGGAAGTCACGATTGAGAACCGCCTTCGCGCGATGTGTGCCCCTTACACTGGATGGGCCGGTTTCAACTATGACACGGCCCTTTCCAGGGAGCAGTTGAAGGAAGTGCTTGTTGCTGCGGCGCGACTCGGCGTTCGGCCGGGCGGATTGCACGGAGAACTTCTCGATATTTTCGAGGAAGTGCATCAGATCGTTCCGATCGATAAGCAGCGTTGGGTTCTCGGCCATATCAGTAACTTCAGTCGTCGTGACGTCGAACGCATCAAGCGGCTCGGTCTGGTGCTGACCACCCACACCAATCGCCATCTTCGCCGGGAAGGGCACATTAATCAGAACAAGAAGGGTGTCGATCCGAATCATGACATCGTGCCGCTTCGCTCGCTGATCGATGCTGGCATTCACGTATCGCTGGCGACCGATAATGTGCCGATCTCGCTGTTTCATCCGATTTGGCACTGTGTCAATCGCGTCGACCAGTACACAAACGAAAAAATCGCTCCCGAGCAAACCATCACTCGCTATGAGGCTCTGCGGGCGGCGACCTACGAAGGAGCCTATCTGACGTTCGATGAAAAGATGCGTGGCAGCATCGAAATCGGAAAGAAGGCCGATCTGGCTATTCTGTCGGCCGATCCTCTGGCTGTCGCCGAGGACGACATCAAGGACATCTCATCGGATTTGACCGTCTACAACGGGCAGGTGGTTCACGAAGTCGCCTGAGATGCGTCACATCAAAGTTGTTAGTTGAGTTGCCGTCATGGTTCAGAAATCCAGTCCCGTTAGTTTAGTCGATGATAGTGGCAAGAGCTACGACGTCACCATTCCGCGATGGTGTGGCGATGATGGCGCGCCTGTCATTCTGTCGCCCCTTCCTGGAATCGGCAAAGAAGACATCGATACCGAACAGCGCAGTCTGTGGCGGTACCGCAAGAGCTTTGCGCTGGATTATCCAAGGCCGGTCAGCCTTGGAGAGGGGTTCACCCCTTTGTTGAAGCGCGATTTCTTGGGGCGCGATTTCCATTTCAAGCTCGAATGGTTCAACCCCACAGGAAGTTTCAAAGATCGCGGTACGTCGCTTGTGGCATCGACCCTTGCCTTGCAGGGTATTGAGAAGGCTCTCACGGATAGCTCCGGCAATGGTGGCTCGTCACTGAGCGCGTATTGTACGGCCGCCGGTGTGCCTCTGAAGGTTATCGTCCCGGCGTCTACATCGCAGTCCAAAGTCACTCAGGCAGCTGCTTATGGGGCAGAGCTTGAGTTGATTCCGGGTGGACGCGACGCCGCTCAGGACGCTGCGCTGGAGCAGTCGAAGCACACCTTCTACGCCGGCCATAACTGGCATCCATTCTTCCTAGATGGGATCAAGACCATCGGCTACGAACTGTGGGAAGATCTGAGCTTCGAAGCGCCGGATAATGTCGTGTTCGTCGCCGGCGCTGGAAGCCTTGCGCTTGGTTGTGATGCCGCATTTTCAGAACTTCTGAACGCCGGGCAAATCAAGTCTCGACCGAGGCTTCTGGTTGCGCAGTCAGAAAGCTGCTGTCCGATCTTCGATACTTTCCATGCCAAGCAACAGGATAAAGGCAAAAGGGTCGCCCCCCACGCTAAGGGCTTGGCAGAAGGAGCCGCAATTCCGGCGCCCGTTAGACTGAACAAGGTCGTCGATGCCGTCCGCAGGTCGAAGGGCACGGTCGTGACCGTCACGGAATCCCAAATCGAGAAGGCGACGCGCGATCTTGCCGCCTTGGGATTCTATTGCGAGCCCACCAGTGCAGTCGCCGCGGCCGCGCTTGGAGAACTTATCGAGGCCGGCTGGATCGAGCATGGTTCAAGAACAGTAGTGATCCTGACGGGATCCGGGCTGAAAACCGGAGCGGTGATGGATCAGATCTTTGCCAAGCAGGAGAGCCCGCGGGCTTGAATTCAGCAACAGAAAAAGGCCGATACGATGGCAATTAAAAGAGTGAACGCAGAAGATCTGTCTTTCCCCGGCGGTCATTACTCCCATGTTAATGTCGTTGGAGACTTTGCATTTCTGTCGGGCCAGTTACCGCTCGACAAATCCGGAAAAGTGCACGCGGACAAATCTTTCAAAGAGCAGGTTATTCAGGTGCTCGACAATATCGATGCCTGTCTGCGGCAACTGAATACGCCGCGCGAGTCATTGGTTCAGGTCAGGGTTTACGTCGTCGGTATGGCCCACTGGAAAGATTTCGACGTGATCTATTCAAACTGGATCGGTCAGCATCGTCCGTCTCGGGCAGTCGTAGGGGTGAGTGAGCTTCATTTCGGCGCATTGCTTGAGGTCGAAGCCGTGGCGGTCGTCGCTCGCAAATAAGTATGCATGGTACGGGCCTTTTGAACGGCCTTTAATCTCGGTTCTGGTGGAACATAATCATGTCGAACATGAGTTTCGAGTTTAGCTATCCGTCGCAACGCTCACCTTTGCTGGCGCGTAACGTCGTGTCGACGTCGCAGCCGCTGGCCGCGCAGGCCGGTGTTCAGATGTTGCAGAAGGGCGGCAATGCGATTGATGCCGTTCTGGCTACAGCGATGGTGCTGGTTCTCGTCGAGCCCACGGGCAACGGCCTGGGAAGCGACGCTTTCGCCATTATATGGGATGGCAAGCAGCTGCAGGGCCTGAACGCGTCCGGGCGTTCACCGCAGGGATGGACGGAAGAAAGGTTTGCTGGCCGAAGCAAAATGCCTGATCGGGGTTGGGAAAGCGTCACCGTGCCTGGAATGGTGTCGGCCTGGGTGGAATTGTCGAATAAATACGGCAAGCTCCCATTTGAAGAACTATTCAAGCCCGCCATCAACTATGCGAAGAACGGCTTTCCGGTGTCGCCGGTCATTGCGACGCTCTGGAAGGAACGCGCTGCCGTCGTTGAAAATCAGCCGGGCTTCCGCGAGTGCTTTATGCCAAACGGCCGCTCGCCTCATGCGGGAGAGTTTTTTGCGAGCCCGGAAATGGCTCACAGCCTCGAACTCATTGCGAAGACAAAGGGTGAAGCCTTTTATCGTGGCGAACTTGCAGAAAAGATCGCAGCCTTTTCGAAGAAGCATAATGCCGCGCTGACGATGGCTGATCTTGATGCGCAGAAGCCGGATTGGTGCGGTACTGCTTCTATCGGTTTTCGCGATTTCCAACTTCACGAGATTCCTCCGAACGGGCAGGGAATCTCGGCACTCATGGCACTCGGCATTCTGGATCACACGGATCTCGCCTCGTTTGAACCGGACAGCATCGAGGCAGTCCACTTGCAGATCGAAGCTATGAAGATCGCATTCGCGGATACCGAGAGATACGTCAGTGATATCGACTATATGCCATTCTCCGTCGCCGAGATGACGGCGACCGACTACCTGAAGAAGCGTTCGCAGGAAATCGATATGGATCGTGCGGGTACGCCGCACGCCCGCCCGCCGCGCGACAGCGGCACCGTCTATATCACGGCTGCTGATGAAAACGGCATGATGGTTTCGTACATCCAGTCGAACTTCAACGGTTTCGGCTCGGGCGTTGTGATTCCGGGGACCGGCATCAGCATGCAGAACCGGGGCCTCAGCTTCACCACGGAAGAGGGCCATCCGAACTGCGTCGGTCCATCCAAGCGACCGTTCCATACGATCATTCCGGGCTTCATCATGCGTGGCAATGAGCCAGCGATGAGCTTCGGAGTAATGGGTGGCCCCATGCAGTCGCAGGGTCACCTGCAGATTTCGTTACGTACCCAGCTTTGGGGGCAGAATCCGCAACTGGCCAGCGATGCACCGCGGTGGCGAGCGCTCGGTGGGCTGAAAGTTGCCGTCGAGAGTACAATGAGCCCGGCTCTGATCGATGGTCTCAAAAAGCGCGGCCATGACATTGTGATCGAGAAAGTTGACACTGCGTTCGGCTTCGGTGGCGCTCAGATTATTCAACGGATCAAGGGCGGGTACATCGCAGGCTCTGACCATCGCAAGGATGGCTTTGCAGTCGGGTTCTGAGAACTGCTAATCTTTCGAATACCCGCACGAACGATCTGGAGTCTCGATGATAGAGAAAGATGCTTGCTTCCACCATCAAGACCTCCAGAACTGGACGTCGTCGGTTTTTCAGTCGCTGCAGGTCGGCAAGGAGGAGGCCGATGAGGCCGCTCGCCTCCTTATCCGCACGAATTTGCGAGGCATCGATACTCACGGCATTAGTCGAGTTACCGGCTACGTCGAAAAATTACGCAGCGGCGAATTGAATGCGAGCCCTCGCATCGAGAAGTCGTTTCGTGATGGGATGCTATTTCTGGATGGAGATGGCGGGCTAGGACAAGTCGTCGGTACACAGGCTGTAAGCGAGGCGGTTTCTCGGGCGGCCGATACCGGTGTTGTCACTTGCTTCATTCGCCGCAGCGGTCATTTGGCAGCGATTGGCCAATTCGTGCTCGAAGCAGCAGAGCGAGGTATGGTTGCGGTTATCTGCCAGGAAACGCCGCCGCTCATGGCTCTGAAAGGGTCATCGCGTCCGGCCATCGGCAACAACCCTATCGCTTTTGCCTGTCCGGTGAAAAATAAACCGCCACTTGTTTTCGATATGGCGACAAGTGTGGTGGCGCGTGGCAATCTTATTCAGGCGATCAGTGATGGGAAGGAGACCATCCCGGATGGCTGGGCGATAGGACCGGACGGCGAGGGGACGCTCGATCCTCAGCGTGCTTTGCAGGGTGCAATGCTTCCAGTGGCGGGTCATAAAGGTATCGGTCTGGCCATGATGGTGCAGGTATTGGCAGGCAGCTTGACAGGCTCGATGACAGCCGACAGTGCTGCGTCTCACGGCGCTACAAGCAGTGCCGGCAATGTTAGTGCGTTTCTCATGGTGATGAATCCGGCCCGGATCGTTGGTCAGAATGCGTTCGACAATCACGTGGAACGATGGATAGCGACATATCTCTCTGCGAGCGGAGAGCAAAGCCGTTATCCGGGGCAACGCGCCGCGGAGTATGAGGCCAGGCGAAAGGCGGCAGGTGTCCCGATTCCGCCCAGTACGCTGGGCCAACTTCAAAAAGTTGGAAAGTCGGTAGGTGTTGCCTTTGATCTCGGGACAGCTTGATAGTCCGATTTAAGATATTCACTTGCCTGGCGCTGTCTTCTCATCACCATCTTTTCGCAAATGGGGTTTTAGATGATTGTACTGATAACGGGGGCCACCGCGGGTTTCGGCGAAGCTATGACACGCAGGTTTATAAAAGAAGGCCACCGTGTCATTGCAACCGGTCGCCGAGGAGACAGACTCAAGGCGCTTCAGAATGATCTAGGGAGCAACGTTTACACGCTGATGCTTGATGTGCGCTCTCGAGAGGCTGTTACTAGAGCCATTGCAAGTTTGCCTTCTGACTGGTCTGAGATCGACGTTTTGGTGAATAACGCTGGCCTTGCTGCCGGGGTCAATGTCGCACAGACCGCTGACCTCGACGACTGGGATACAATGGTGGACACGAACATAAAGGGATTACTGTACATAACCCGCGCCGTCCTTCCTGGCATGGTTGCGCGCGATCGCGGGCACATCGTGAACATTGGCTCAACCGCCGGATCGTATGCTTATGCAGGGGGCAACGTATACGGTGCCAGCAAAGCGTTCGTACGACAGTTTTCGCTGTCCCTTCGTTCTGACCTACACGGCACGCGGGTGCGCGCAACTGACGTGGAGCCGGGTCTCGTGGGCGGTACCGAATTCTCGACTGTGCGCTTCGCTGGCGACACAGAAAAAGCTGCCAAAATGTATGAGAACGCTGACGCATTGATTCCCGATGACATCGCCGAGACGGTGTATTGGGTGACGTCGCTGCCAGCGAGGGTTAATGTAAATACCGTTGAAGTGATGCCGGTCTCGCAATCATTTGCAAGATTGGCGGTTCATCGGTGGAATTAATAGATCGACGACTTCTCGGCTTCGATCGTTCTTAATCGCGACACCCGTAGAATTGCACAGCTGCACGCTGTGCGCGGTGAAAAGTCCGGAAAATATCTTAAGCCGTTGAAATTATGAGAAGACGTTCGTAGATACTCCCACGAATAGCCAAGGTTCGTGCACACGCGTCATAGGCTTGATCTATGATTTGTCAAAAAGATTGGTTGTGTCGCAGATGGAGAGTTGGCGTTGGGCCAATTACCCATAACTGTGTTGAGATGTCAGCGGCCTGACACTTCGAAGCTTCGGGCCATGTTAGATAGCGTTGATGGACCTAAAAGCTGTTGATGTCGCCATTTTCAAACATTCGATGCGTCGGTTTGCGTCGAGTGTTTGCGTGGTGGCCACCGGAGGGGCTCATCCCTGTGGAATGACAGCTACCTCTGTTTGCAGTCTTTCAGCGGCTCCGCCGTCGGTTTTGGTCGCATTAAATAATGGGTCCAAGACCGCGGAGGCAATTATTGCAAACGGCTCGTTCTCGCTCAATCTTCTGTCTTCGGGCCAGGACTGTTTGGCAAAGCTCTTTAGCTCTGATGGTTTGCGTCAGTCGAAGACGTTGTATCTCACGAGAAAGGCAGTTGCTGGTATTACGGGCGCCCCACTCATCAGGGCAGCGTGCACGACCATGGAATGTTGCATTGAAGATGTGATGAATTTCGGAAGCCATAGTATTTTTGTCGGAAGGGTGGTTTCGACATCTGCAAGAGATAATTCCGGTCCGTTGCTTTACCATAACGGGTCCTATGGATCGTTTTCAGAAGCAGAGCCAGTTGCGGCTTCATCAACCCAGACGCTCCAACTGCCGTGCAAAGTCGGCGCTTAATTTGAGCAAAAGCCAGCGGGCATTTCGTCTGGTGGAATACTTGCTTGTAAATCACCTTTTCATCCATTCAGTCATGTGGAACGATTTATTCCAGTACGATATGGAGTAAAGTCATGAATCACGTTGATCGGGTGCTAATCAGGCTTCTGCGCGTTGAATTGGCGCAACCTTACAAGCTGTCATTCGGTACAGTTTTGGCTTTTGACACCTTGTTAGTCGAGCTCCTGTTGGATGACGGAACGCAGGGCTTCGGGGAAGCAACGATCCTCACAGGCTACACCGATGAGACAGTTGAAGAGTGCTGGCGCGCAGCCCAGGACATCGCTGCTCAGATCCAGGGTAAAACAGCGCGCGAAGCGATGGACTTGCTTGCTTTGTGGATGCCCAGCAATCCATTTACAGCCACTGCATTCGGCACCGCATTCGAAATGGCGGCAGGTCACCCGGCGCTTCGCGTTTCCGGCATCGTTCCAATTCTCGGCGTAATTAATACACTTGAAGAAAAGAAACTCGCCCCGGAAATCGAATCTCTGATCAAAGCGGGCTACAAGACATTGAAGGTGAAGGTTGGGTGGCAGGTCGATACCGATCTCGCCCGCGTGGAGGTGGTACAAAAGATTCTGGCGGGAACCGACGTCAATATCCGTATTGACGCCAATCAAGGGTTTAGCCCCCAAGACGGTGTGCAATTCGCTAGATCGCTTCGCCCAGACCATGTCGAACTCTTTGAACAAGCCTGCGATGCGGACGATTGGGAAGCCGCCATGGCGGTCAAGAATGCGGCTCGGGTACCCATTATGTTGGATGAGTCGATCTATGGCATGGCCGACGTCGAACGCGCTGCCCAGGTGCAGGCGGCAAACTTGGTCAAATTGAAGCTTATGAAGCTGGGCAGCTTGAGCTCACTCGAGATGGCATTGGAGCGGACCAAATCCTTAGGAATGCGAGCCGTCCTTGGTAATGGTGTCGCGACCGAAGTCGGATGTTGGATGGAGGCCTGCGTTGCAGCGGTTCGTTTGCGAGACGTTGCTGGCGAGATGAACGGATTTCTGAAGCAGAAGATCCCGACGTTGAAAAATCCATTGACGATCCAAAACGGAGCAATTGTTATACCGGACGGATACCTGCCTGAGCTTGATGAAAATGCGTTGGCTGCGATGCAGGTTTCCTCGAAAAGTTACCATAGATCGCGCCTGAATGCCTGACAGGAGACCTGAATGCCTCTGACTCGCCCAAAAGCGGCAGTAGCTGCGTCACGCAGTTCTGGAGAGCCGGAGGAGGCAGGTAACTCATATCTCGAAAAGGTATTTGCTGCCCTGGAGGCCATTTCCTCTTCGGATGGGCCGGTGAGCCTGAGTGAGGTCACCGCGCGGCTTGGAATACCCAAGCCCTCCGTTCATCGCATTCTGGCGCAGCTCGAACAGGCGCACCTCATTAAACGTGATCTGGCGGGAAAGCGGTTCTTGAGCGGGGAACGTGCTACGCGGTTGGCTTATACGACGCTCCAATCGGCAGCACGAACAGCAAACGAGCTTGTTCTTCGAGGCCTCGTTAGTTCGATAGGCGAGACGTTTAACATAAGCATTCTCGACGGAGCGGAGATCGTCTATGTCCACCGTGTTGAGTGTGATTGGCCGCTCCGCAGTCATTATACAGCGGGATCTCGATTTCCAGCGCACTGCACGTCTGCGGGAAAAGCCATACTTGCTTTCAGCTCTAAGGAAGTCCGCAAGCATTTCATCGACAACATTGCACTAAAGCGCTTTACGTCGAACACGCTTATCAGTCGAACAAAGTTTATCCCGATGCTCGATCGCGTTAAGCGGGATGGGTTTGCCCAAAATGACCAGGAGTATATCGACGGAGTCGTTGGCATAGCAGTACCAATTCTCGGCAAAGACGGGCGGGCGCTGGCCGGCCTGTCACTTCATGCGCCATTGGCGAGACTTAGCCTGAGACAGGCTCGGGAGCATGTGCCGGCGATGAAGCAGGCCGCCCGGAAGCTGGCTGCTCTTATTTCCTAAAATGAAATGCCTCCGCATGTTGTGCGGAGGCATCCAAGTTGCTCTTTCGTTTCTTCAAAGGGGGCGATCGTGCTCAGTTAGCGGATGATCCGGCCGCATGAAGATGCAGATAATGGCTCCTGCAAAGAGAATGCCGATCGCGCTGATAAAGGGTAGATCCCAATTCCCCGTTTTGTCGATCATGTAGCCAAACGCGATCGGCGAAATCGTCCCCGCGAGCCCGACGCCAACATTCATCAGGCCACTGAGCAGGCCGCAATGTTCTCGGGTGATATCCATTGGCACGCACCACAAGGGTGCAACCAGGAATTCCAAGAAGAAGTAGCCAATTGCCAGCAGTGGAATGACAGCGACCATTTGGTTGGAAAGAACCGCGAAGGCCGTAAAAACACCGCAGGTGGCGAGAGCGAACGCGATGAGAGAGCTTCGCGCAATCCATCGCTTCCCGGTGCGCTCGAGAAGCTTATCGGAAATCAAGCCTCCCAGTGTGTCTCCAACGACGCCGCCGCCAAGCAAAAGCCCCGACAGCACGGCAGACCACTCCATCGATTGCCCGTATTTGTGCTGGAAATAGAGCGGCATCCATGACAGGAACATCCACAGAATCCATGCGTAGCAGAAGAAGACTGCGGTTAGCGGGATCACCCGTCGGACGATCAGCCAGAAAGGCGTAGCCTGCTGGTGCAGCCGTGACGGAGAGGGCAGGTTTGCGAGCTCAGCTTCGGAAATTGTTGGATGAGACCGTGGTTCGTCTCGGAAGAATTTCCACCAGGTTAATCCCCACAACAATGAAACGATCCCGAACACGATGAATGAGAATCGCCATGAATGAGCAAGAATGAGTGCCGCGACGATTGGCGGGGCGATAGCGCCGCCGAGCCTCGCGCAGCTGTGTGTTATTCCTTGAATCCAGCCAAATTGGTTCAGTGGGTACCAATTGCGCATGGCGTGGGTCGCGGTTGCAAATGCGGGTCCTTCGCCCAAGCCGACCAAGAGACGTGTGGCCACCAATGCGGAAAGACCTCCCACAAGACCAGTTGCTATCGTCGCGATACTCACGCAAACGGCACAAATTGTCAGAACGGCCCTCGCTCCGAATCGCCGCGCAAACCAGCCGCCGCCAGCCTGTCCGATCATGTAGGTCAATGAAAATGCACTGAAGGCGAAGCCGAGCTGTGTATTAGAAAGACTGAACTCTTTCGCAATACTGCTTGCAGCCTGCGAAATATTGACCCGATCAAGATAGAATAGACAGTACATGACGCAGAAGATGATCGTCAGAGATCGCCTTGCTGAAAAAAGCGTGGTGCCACCGCTCGAAACTTGCGGGGGGCTTCGTTCAATCGCTGCTTCTTGTTTCACTTCTCTTCCTCCCTGTTGGCCGCTGTGCGGCTCGTTGTTGCTCGGGAAGCTTATTCGCAGCGCTGTGAGTGGCAATTTAATATTGAATGATTTATTCAGCCTAGCGAAACGTAGAAGAACATCGTGCTTTTATTTTTTTTGAAGTCTTTGCCGGCGGTGGGGCGATGCATTCGTTGCGTCTGGGGCCATAGATAATTATGGGCGCGCACGCAGAAGCAGCCGGCGCCAGCCGCTAGATGCCGTATGCATGTTTGCAAATTGCTCTTTAGAGGCGCACGCGGCTGTCAGCCAGATGACATTGCGATAAAAAATCGCATCGATGAGTCCCGACACGCGGTTTGAAACCCGCCCCTGATTTGCGACCGTATTTAACAGGCCATCAAAGTCATATGCTCGTCGGCTTCGAACAGCTTCGCAAGCCCTGTAGGAGAAATGACGTCAATGGAGCGAGTTGAACGCTTGATAAGGCCCATCTCCGCGAACCGCCGAAGAGTGGTCGTTACCGTCTGTCTGCGCGTATTGATCATCTGAGCAAGTTCTTCATGCGTTAAAAAGACCCCAGTGCGCTCGCAGCTATCCGCCTTATTGGGATCGTTTCGACTTAGCGATAGCAGTGCATAAGCAAGACGTTGTTCAACGGTCTGGGTCTGCAACTCTCCAATACGAAAATGTAGATCGCTCAAGCGATCAACAACGAGACGGAGCAGCTTAATGCCGAGTGAGGGGTGCTCCTCTAACAACCTTAAGAACGAGGTCTTCGTTAATTTAAGCAAATGCGATGGCTTGAGAGCGACGGACGTCGCATCCCAGACTCCGCGCGAGGTCAAACACGAAAGACCAATGATGCTGCCGGGTAAATGAATCCGTAAAACGGACTCCTGGCCACATGCGTGGGTTTGAAAGGTTTTGACCGTTCCAGATATCAAATAGTGAATGCAGTCCGCAGGATCATCCTGACGCAGGATGACAGTCTCGCCGTCCACATATCGTTCTGCACCCGCGCCGGCGATGAGGCGCGTCTCAGCCGGGGAAAGAGTTGAGCCCAGATCGATTCCTAGACGTAGAGCATATTCGCGCATTGGAAACTCTCGCTATCCGTAAAGCGTATCGCCTCCATGGTCAGATGCAACACGAATATCGCGCATTGAGCATTTGCCATATTGCATCAGCTAACAGAACGTTCCGCCAGACGAAACGCACGAAATGTCGACTGACTGTCAGATGGCTGACAGACCATCTGGAGAGGACGCGCGTAACTTTCTGATATGGCAATTTATGTGATCGGGAGGAAATAATGGAATTTGGCGTGCGCTTGGCTGTCCAGGGGGAAATGGGAGCGAAAGGGCAGGGCTGGGATTATACCCGCGGGATGGCCCTTGAAGCGGAAGAGCTCGGTTACGACTCCGTATGGCTTCCCGATCATGTCATCAACGCGCACATGAGCCGTGAAGTTCCGATGCTGGAGAATTGGACTGTTCTCTCCGCGTTGGGCGCTATCACAAAGAAGGTGAAGTTCGGAGGGCACACTTTTAATAACTCGTTCCGCAATCCAGCTTTGATGGCCAAGATGGCGGCCACCTTCGATGTCATGTTTGGAGGACGGCTTTACTACTCCTTGGGATCGGCCTGGTTCAAGGACGAGAACGTAGGCTATGGCATGCCTTTTGACGATCATGATGATCGGGTAGCGCGTCTACGCGAAGCTCTTATCATCGCCAAGAGCATGTGGACGGAGCCTCGGACAAGCTTCAAGGGCAAATACTACGAGGTAACGGATGCCATCCTCGAGCCAAAGCCGGTGCAGCGGCCGCATGTTCCGATTTGGGTGCCGGGCGATTCAGAAGCGACGAGAAACCTCACAGCAGAGCTGGCCGATTGCTGGTTTATCTATTCAAAGCCGCCTGAAACCATTCGGGAATGGGCGAAGGATATGAAGCGCCGAGCTGGCCGCGATATTCCGATTGCCGTCTCAACAGTATGCCTGGCAGGTTTGCCGGATGCCGACGTAAAGAAGTGGAGCGAGCTCTACGCGCTCGAACGGAAGCATCGTTTTGCGGTGCCGCCGACGCCGCAGGATGTGCTGAACGAAAATCTCTGGGGACCGTCAAAGGACTGCATCGATCGCATTCGGCAGTGGCAAGATGCCGGCGTGACCCATGTAGTGATCCAGCCTATTCCGCCGCTCGAAGGTATGAGGCATTTCGCAAACGAAATTATGCCCGCTTTTAGTAAATAGAGCCGAGTCCGCGGGGTTAATGACCCCGCGGACTTTTCTGTCAGCAAATTCAAACGGCACTCACCACCGACCTCGTGGCACCACGAGGTCCAACGAAGAGGTGTGGCCACATGAAAGGCTTATTCAAGGGAGGGGAAAATATGACTGCCTACGAAAGCGTGTCTTCGCCGGCTGCAAGCAAGTCAAAAAGGACGATCACCAGGGCCGGTGTCCCAGCCAGATCTTGGCTAACAATAATCCTGTGTTCGATGTACGCGATCTTTTATCTTGATCGCGTCAACATCTCGCAATCCGCGAGCTTCATTCAAAAAGACTTCCATCTAACCAACACTGAACTGGGGCTGATCTTCAGTGCGTTTTCCTGGAGCTATTTGGCTGGTCAATTTTCAGGTGGATGGCTCGCATATCGTTTTGGTTCGCGCCGCGTTTTGTTTTTCTGTGCGTTGATTGTCGGGGTTGGCACGATCACGAGCGGCCTCGTGGGAGGAATTTTTACGCTGTTCGCGGCTCGTCTAGCAGTAGGAATTGGAGAAGGGCCAGCATTTCCTTCCGCGACGCATGCTATGCGTACTTGGTATCCCATCAGATTGTTCGGCTGGATTCAGGGGATTACACATAGCTTTGCCCGCCTGGGCGGTGCTGTCGCCCCACCCTTTGTAGCTGCACTGATACTGATCGACGGTTGGAGACTGTCATTTTATGCCTGCGGTGTATTGTCGTTAAGCTGGGCTCTCGTGTGGGTGTTCTATTATAGAAATAATCCATTCGATCATCGTTTGCTGACGACAGAAGAGGCGGCAGAACTCGAAATTCCTAAGCCGAAAAGCCGAGGTAAAACACCTTGGCTAGCTCTCGCTCGCCGCATTTGGCCGGCGACCCTTGTCGAATTCTGTTACGGCTGGACCTTGTGGGTTTTTAGCTCCTGGTTGCCGCTGTATTTCATGAACCAGCATCATCAAGACGTTAAGCGGTCGGCCTTGTTTTCCGGACTGTTGATTGCGGGGGGAATGATTGGTGACACGGTTGGTGGTTTAATCACGGATCGGTTGCTTGTCAGCACTGGTAAACGGCGTCTAGCCCGATGTGGTGTAATGTTCGTTGGAATGTTGGGTGGCGGACTCTTTATGCTCCCATCTCTCTTTACCCACGATCTCTATTGGGTCGTTCCACTGTTAGCTCTCTCATTCTTTTGCGTTGAGCTTGTCGTCGCTCCCATGTGGGCAGTTTGCATGGACATCACGCCCCAATATGCGGGCATTGCGACCAGCATGATGACGCTTGGGTTTGGATTATCGGGGATCATCTCGCCGATTGTCTTCGGTTGGCTTATCGATCGCACCGGTAATTGGAATGTGCCATTCATTACGGCTGTCGCCATTTTGTTTGTTGGAGCAGCTCTCGTGTGGCTGATTCGTCCCGACATTCAGCTTGATGCCAGCGACACGACATCAAGAACACTCACTAAATAAGAAGACAAAACACCTTTGGAATTGCTTATGGCTCACTACAACATCCTGATCCTCGGAGCCTCTTACGGCTCGCTGCTGGCCTCCAAACTCATGTTCGGCGGTCATGACGTGACACTGGTCTGCCTCCCTGCGGAGGCCGATCTCATCAATGCGGAAGGCTTTCGCGTGCGAATGCCGATCCGCGGCCGCAAGGACCAGATCGAGATCGATTCCCGCAAGCTGCCTGGCAAGGTGAGGGCCGCTGGTCCCGCCGACGTGAACCCGAAAGACTATGACCTGATCGGGCT